>Ga0208193_1000008_pt1 | contig 148778 bp, 145 predicted proteins | sample June2015DPH_17_2_FD_184716 | JGI IMG/M metagenome (GOLD analysis project Ga0208193, IMG submission 184716) | Peatland microbial communities from SPRUCE experiment site at the Marcell Experimental Forest, Minnesota, USA - June2015DPH_17_10... | ecosystem: Environmental > Terrestrial > Soil >...
CACCAGGGAGATCACGAAGTAAGCCGTAAACCATCGCGCAGGGAATGCCGGAATGTTCGGCGTGCCTGTGGTGACTAACTCGTGTGCTTTCTACTTTTGCACGCGAGGCTGCGGGTGCCAGCTGAGCACCCGGCATTCCCTGCGCCCTCTCCTGCCAGAGGGTTTGTCTGATGACTCGGGCGCGTTTGTGCCGCGGGATGGCGCGGTTGCGTCTGCCGTTGCGGCGTCATTACGAGGAGCAAAAGCGACGAAGCAATCCAGTCTTTTCTTAAATCTGGATTGCTTCGCGGAGCCTGTCATCGGCCGCGCATTCGCGCGACCCATTGACTCGCAATGACGGACTAGCTGTTTGACATTCGAACACGAAGAGCGGCGGGGTCTTTCGCTCCGACTACGCCACCTTTTCCTCGGGCGCGAGCGTGGCGTAGAGGTCGAGCTGGGAGATCGGCACCGGCCGGCCGAACAGATAGCCCTGCACCAGGTCGACGCCGGCGGCGCGCATGTATTCGAGTTGCTCTTCCGTCTCGACCCCTTCAGCGGTCGTCACGGTGCCCAGGCCTTGCGCGAGCGCGAGCGTCGAAGCGACGACGGCCTTGCAGTCGCGGCGATCGAGGACGCCTTGGGTGAACGACTTGTCGATCTTGATCTTGTCGAACGGAAAGTTCGCCAGATAATTGACGGAGGAATAGCCGGTGCCAAAATCATCGAGCGCCATCGATATCCCGAGATTTTTGAGCTGGCGGATGGTGGTCAGATGGGCTTCCTGGTTTTCAAGAAGCGAGGTTTCCGTGATCTCGAGCTCCAGCCGTCCCGGCGCAAAACCCGTCTCCACCAGCGTCGACAGGATGATCTCAAAGAGATTGTCCTTCTTGAACTGAATGGCCGAGATATTGATGGCCAACTTGACATGCGAAGGCCAGGAAGCCGCGTCCGCGCAAGCCCGCCGCAAGATCCATTCGCCGAGAGGCGCGATAAGGCCCGTTGATTCCGCCAGCGGAACGAACTTGTCCGGCCCAACCAGGCCCTTGGTTGGGTGGCGCCATCGGACCAGAGCCTCAACACCGCCAAGCGTTCGCGTCTTCGCATCCACGACAGGCTGGTAATGCAACTCGAATTCTTCCCGCGCGATAGCGGCCCGCAGTTCGTTCTCCGCCGCGCGCTGCGTGTCGGCAACCTCGAGAAGCTCGCTCCGGAAAAACCGGAAATCGTTACGTCCGCTCGCCTTGGCGTCGTAGAGCGCGAGATCCGCCCGCTTCAGGAGTCCCTCGGGGTCGGCGTCATGTTCGGGGGCCAAAACAATACCGATGCTGACCCCCAGGCTCGCTCGATTGCCGTTCAGATCAAACGGCCGGGAAATGGCGTCGACGATCCGAAGCGCAAGCGCAATGGCCGCCTCGTGCTGGTCAGACGCGCTTTCCTGAATGATGGCAAATTCGTCGCCGCCCAATCGTGCCAGCACGTCGGTTTCGCGAACAGTGGACTGCAAACGCTTCCCGACCTCGATCAGCAATTTGTCTCCGGCCGGGTGCCCCAGCGTATCGTTGGCGTCCTTGAATTTGTCGAGATCGATCATCATCACGGTGATCGCGCCGGCGCTCCCCTTCAACCGCTTGCTCGCGGCGTCGAGCCTCACGTTGAACTCCGCGCGGTTCGGAAGACCCGTCAGCGCGTCGTGGCGCGCCAGATGGATGATCTCGGCCTCCGCCCGCCGCCGTTCGGTGATGTCTTCGTGCGTTGCCAGCCACCCGCCGTCATCCATTGGCTGTCGGGTAACAAGTATGAAGCGCCCATCGGAAAATTCGTCGACCCGGCACGATGCCGTATCCCGCGGGAGCTGATTCAACAACGTAATCTTTTTCCTGGCCGCGGATTTGTTCGTCTCTCCTCTGAGAAGGCCGCGAGAGATTCGATCGGCAATAATGGACGCGTGAGGCGTTCCGATTTTTAACAGCTCCGGCGGCAACTTGTACAACTCGGCATAGCGTTCATTCCACACGACGAGCCGCTTCTCGCCATCGAACATGCAAAGCCCCTGCGTCATGTTGCTCAGTGCGGCGTCAAATTGCAGGTTAATGCGCGCGAGTTCGTTGGCCTGCTGAAGGACTTCCTTTTCCTGGCGCGTCCGTTCGGTGATATCTTCGTGGGTGGCGACCCACCCTCCATCGGACAGGGGCCGGTGCGTGATTTGAATTGAATGTCCTTCTGTGGATTGCAGGGTGACCGTCTCCCCGCGCGCAGCGTGTTCCAAAATTCGGGTACAGTATTCGTCGACCTCAACCTGAACCAATCCCAACTCGTTTCGATGGGCTATCAGATCACGAAGATGGCAACCCGGTTTCACCACGTCGGGCGACAGCCTGTACATATCGAGATATCGCTGGTTGCAGACGACGAGCCGCCTGAATCGATCGAACAACGTCAAGCCTTGCGACATATTTTCGACGGCGGTATCGAGGCGCTGCTTTTCCAGCTTCACCCGGTTCTGGGATGATTGGTGCTGCCACGACAGCCGCCGAACGATCATCATGAGAATAACAGCGGCAATGATCGCCGAAAGACTCGCCGCTATCACCAGGAATTTGGTTTGGGCACGCCATTCGGCGAGAGCGGACTCCACGGTGATTGTCGCCACGACCGTGAGCGGAAACCGGGCGAGGCTCTGCACGGCTACCAGTCGTTCCGTGCCGTCAACTGGGCTGATCAACCGGGCGGTGCCGTGATCCAGGCTCAGCAGGGCTGCCTGCGGTGTTGAACCTTCCTTGAAATTCCTGCCGATAACCTCTTCGACGTGAGGATAGCGCGCCAGCAGAACCCCATCATGATGGTGTAAGACAATCGCGGCATCTCTTCCGAGCGCGACTGCGGAAAAGAACTCCTCGAACTTTGCCGGCGCGATGGCTCGCGAAACGACGCCGAGGAACCGGCCGTCCGGTCCGATCACCTTGCGGGCGATGAGGGTTCTCCATTGGCCGGAAAAGCGGCTGCGGACCAGTTCGATCTCGAGCTGCGAGGCGTCCGGGCTGGACTTGAGAGATTTGAAATAAGCGCGGTCGTCGATCCTGACGTTCGGAACGGTTTCAACTTCCGATGAATCGATCAGGACTCCCTCTGCATCATAGATATTGATGCCGGCGAGCTTGGATACGCGGCTGACTTTTTGCTTCAACAGCAGGTGCGTTTCGGGAGTGGACATCTGGCGCCTGAAATCGTCTGTAGATGCGATTCCGGCCTGATGTATTTGTTCGATGAGGTCGACTAACGGTACCTCGGCATCGTCCAGTTGCTGGTCAAAGTGACGGGCAAGCAACAAGACGGTATTTTCCAATTCGCGGTTGCTGCTCTCGATCGCGTGGTCGCGGGAATTGCGGACCATGACGGCGGTACCGATCGCAATGGCGGCAATCAGCAGAATGCCGCAAATAACGAGCCAGAAAATTGGATTGCGTCGGTCAGGTAACTCGCTGTCGGCTAACACGCCGGCATCGACGGCACCCATTCGACCGACAGAATTTTTGCTGATTTTCAGCATTGTTTTCGCTCCCCGCCGGGCCAAGATAAAATCCGAGCGTGGAGTTCCCGTTAGCAATATCGGTTATCAAAGCGTTAATATCGAAGGCGACTACTTGGATGGCGGCATAAACCGACGCCGGTCTTGCGCGGCAAGACAACCTGGAGAGCCGCCCATGGGCGGCCCTCCTTGTTGTCGTCAGGCGTCCTGCTTGATCCGCACCAGGCGGTTGAGCAGTGCGTCGAAGCCCTGCCCTTCACCTGCGTGCAGGTCGATGCGGCCGACCTTCTCAACCAGCCGCTCCAGCGACTCCAGTTCCTTGAGCCGCAAGAGCAGAGGGTTCTCCTCCATCAGGCGGGCAGTGTTCAGAAGCGAACGCGTCGCCGCGGTCTCTTCCTGCCGGCGGATCAGGTTTGCCTTGGCGACCCGCTCCGCTTCCACCACCTTGTTGACGAGTTCACGGATCTCGCCGGGCAGGATGACGTCCTTTACGCCAAGCTCCGTGACGTCGACGCCGGAGTCCACGACACGCGCACGCACGTAGTCGCGCAGCTCGGCATCGAGCTCGGCCTTCGCCGACAGCACCTCGTCGAGCGTGCGGCCGGCGACCGCCTCTCGGATCGCGAACTGCACCAGGCGGTACAGCCGCGCATCCAGGTCAGGCACCGTCGCCACGACCCGCTCGGGATCGACGATCCGGCGGAACGCCGTCAGCGTCACGCGCAGTGCGATGCGATCCTTGGTCAGCATCTCCTGCGCCGTGATCTCGACCGCCTGAGGCCGCAAATCGAGGCGCTTGACCTCGATCTTGCGGTTGGCGATCCAGAAGGCGTGCCGGCCGGGCGCGAGCCGCTCGGTGAGCCGCCCATCGAGATAGAGCAGACCCGCCTCGTGGTTCTCGACCACCGCCTCGGTGATGACGGTCGCGCGGTTGCGCTCGACCATCGCGAGGTGACGCGCTTCGACCCGAGGGTCTTCAGCGACATCGATGCGTTCTACCTCGACACGCGTTGCTACCTTCCAGTAGACACGCACCTGCCAGGGCGTCATCAACTGCACGGGACGGCCGTCGAGGCTGACAATGGCGATCTCGTTCGCCTTCGTCTCGATCGCCTCGAACAGCTCCGCGGCAAGATCGGGCCGCGCAGCCTTCAGCACCGCGTAGCGTTCGGCGGAAAATTCCGCACGAACCACGCTGAACGTCTCGGCAGTCAAGCGGTTGAAAGGATCGAACAGCCGGTGACGTCCAGGCGCGAGCACCCGCTCGAGCCGGCCGCTGCGCGAAACCAGGGCACGCTCGCCGTCCTTCACAGTCATGGTCCTCGTCAAGAAATGCCAGGTCATGGCATGCCTCCTTCGTTTGCCCTCCGGCCGCTCAAGGCCGGAAAGCGGGTTTCGTTGGCAAAGGACGTGAGGACGCGGACGACGCTTCCTGCGAGTTCGGCGGACCGTGGCTTGAGCTTGCATGATGTCGGGCGCACGCGCGCGATCGCCCGACAGTTGTCGAGCGGCCGAGCGGAGCTCCCGGCATCAGCGCAAGCGGTATCTGCCGCGGCGCAAAGCCGGTCTCCCAGTGTCAAAAGTTCGGACGAAAGGCCTTTTGGGCGAAACGGCCGGACTGCGACTGAAGCGCGCGTCCGGTCCCCTTCAATGGGAGTCAGTTTTTCAGGCTGACCCGGCGCGTTGGAACGGGATTCGAACCCGCGTCACGATGAATAAAAGTCATCTGCTCTACCACTGAGCTATCCTTTAGCTGTGCAAGAGACCGGAATCGAACCGATACCTTCGGCTTTCAAGCCGACGCTCTCCATGAGCTACATCCTACGTCCTCACTTCGGCGGAACACGAAACCGAAAAGCCGGCCCGCGCCAGTCAGGATCTCAACGAGCCTGAACCCATGGCCAAAGCGAAGGAGCGTGCTGATAATGGAAACACCTTGCAGTGGCAAGTTTGTTTTTCCGATTTTTTATCTTCCGGATCTGTTGTGGTTTTCAAGCCACAGAGGCGGCACATCCATCGACGCACCACGGTGCACGCCTCTTACCGCACCACCTGGCCGATCCGATCGGTGTGAATAGAGAAGAAGATCAAGCTGACGCGCCCGATCAGGTTCTCAAAAGGAATGGGCCCGAACGACGATAGGCGGCTGTCGGTCGAATTGTCCCGGTTATCGCCCAGCACAAAGAAAAGGCGATCCGGAACCGTAAAAACAGGCGTATTGTCGAGAAAGCTGTTGTCAACGCAGTCGAGCGTCTCGTAGCTCGCGCCATTCGGCAATGTTTCACGCCAACGCTTGATAGACGTGTCGGATGCCGACCCGCAGGCGGTGTCATCGACGACGTCGGACAGGCGTTCGCGCTTGACCGGCGCGTCGTTGATATAAAGCTGACCTTGCTTCATCTGAATACGATCGCCGGGCAGCCCGACAACGCGCTTGACGTAATCGGTTGCTGTATCCCGAGGGTGACGGAATACGACAACGTCGCCCGGCGCCGGCTGCGAAAACAGAATGCGCCCTGAAAATAGTGGCGGCGAAAACGGCAGCGAAAAGTGGCTGTAGCCATAAGCGAACTTTGAGACAAAAATGTAATCGCCCACCGCGAGCGTCGGCCGCATTGAAGACGAAGGGATGTCAAAGGACTGATAAATAAAGCTGCGGACGAAAAGGACAAAGCCAAGCGCCGCGAAAACTGCCGCAATAACGTAAGTACAGATCGTCCGCCAGAAGCCGAAACGCTCGACGCGGCCCAGCATCAGCAAAAATATCGTCAAGGACCATGCCGAGAAAATCAGGGACAGAACCACCGCGGTCCCCGAAGCCATCGCGCTCCGCTCCATAGCGCTGCGGATGATCAGAACGGCAACGCCGCCGACGATGGTCGGCAGCATACTCCAGGCGAACGCTGTGCGTATCTGCGGCTTCGTGGCCTGTCCACCGAACCATTTTCCGATCCAGCCAAGCATGATCGCGCTAAGATAGAGCGAGACGATGCCGGCGATAGCGCCAAGCAGCACCAGACCGAGCGCAAACGTCCAGCCCTGAAGCGGACCGGCAGCACGCACGAAAGCGTGTTGCTGGTAAATGCTGGCGATCATGCCAAGGATCGCCAAAAGCCAGACGGGATGGGATGGAGGGCCCTCAATGAGGCGTTCGATGGTCAGGCGCGGACTGAGCCACACGGTAACCCACGGCGATCGGGCACCTTCGTCAGGCGTCAGCGTCATGAAAACCCCATCTATACCTCACGCCAATAGCGCGCGGCCTCCCGCTTCATAGCGGCCCTTTGTGACCTCGAAAACAAAGTACGGATGCTCACCGGAGATCGCGCGGGTGAACAGACCCTCGCGTTTGAGCCCACCGATCTTGGTCATTGCGCCCTGTGAACGCCAGTTTTCATGACCGACCCAAAATACAACGGTCTCGACGAAGGTGAAAGCGTGGTCAAGCATCAGGCGCTTGACCTCGCGGTTGGCACCGCCGCCCCAGTAGCTGCGGGCAAGGAAGGTCCAGCCGATCTCGATCTCGCCGATCTCGGGCTCGTAGCCGTAATAGCGGCTCGATCCGATCAGGCGGCTGGTAGTGCGGTCAACGAACACAAAGCCCATTTTCGATTTGACCGCGCCGTCGAAGAATTTTCGAAATTCAGGCTCGGTGTATCGCTTGGAAACCGGATGCACCTCCCAGATCTTCGGATCGGAGCCGGCCGCATATAGCTCCACCCAGTCATCCGGCTCGATCGGTCTAATACTGATATTGGGGCCGACCAGCGTCGGCTGAAAATCTGGCTGAGACATGGAGAGAGATTATCGTCACGCGCCGCAGGCCGGAAGCAAAATAAAGCGGAGCTGCGCGCCCCGCTCACTCCACGCGCGCGAGGACTGCGAGCTTGCGGATACCCTGGTTGTGGTAGGCGCTGAGGAACGCGTTGTAGTCGCGGAACGAGACGCAGCCGTTGGAGTCGCCGTTCGGCCCGAGCATGAAGGTGTGGGCGAGCAGGCCTTCGCGTCCATAGATCGCATCCTCGCCCCCGACCGGCGTCAGCCGCAACGCCGCAACGCCGTGGAACAGCGACTCGCGCGGCTTCAGGGTGTAGATATGCGGCGGCGTCACGCCACGCATGTGGACGCGCGCAGAGTGTGGATCGTCGAGATTGGAGCCAAGGCCGGAATGAGCTTCGAGTTTGGTGCCGTCGGGCAGATACACCGTGTGCGCCGTGATGTCGTAAACGGCGGTGTCGCGATCATAGGGCGGCGAACCGCCGAGCATCGGATTTGGCTCGCGTGGAATGCTGCCAGTCACGCTGGCATCGGCGGACGCATAGGCCAGAACCGGATTATGCGAACCTTCCTTGCCCCACAGCTTCTCGACGATCGATTGTCTGTCGGCTGACGCAATCGAGAGGATCGCGTTCTTCGCGCGTTGCGCCATGTCGCGGATCTTGGCAACCCCACCCTTCGGTGCATCCTCCGGCTGAGCGGTCGGCGCAACCGCAGCGAGTTGAACCTTCGACGGCTCTTTCTGCGTCTCCTTCGCTTTCGGTGCTTCGGCAAGCTTCAGAGGTTCTGGCTTCGGGGCTACCGCGAGCTTTACAGGTTGTTCGGGCACGGGCGCAGGTGCGACGCCTTGCGGCGAAGCGGCCGCGAAACGATCAACGAAGGAAAGCGCAGGCTCGGCCGGCACGCTTTCCGGCGCGGCGATGACAGGCGATTCAGACCGGGTGACATGACGGATCGCGACGTCGGCGAAACGGCGCGCGACCGGCGTATCAAAGCTGACGCTGCCGAGTTCCGGATAAGGACTGGCGGCAAAAATGTTGGCGTAGACCGTCCAGCCGCAGCCGACCACGAGACCAATCACCGCTGACGCGGTGAACAGACTCTGCGAGGTCACTTTGCGGGCTGGTCGTTTAAGTGTAGGCGCCCCGAACTCGTAACACGCAACTGTACTCGTACTCATTCGCCTTGCATCCGGAATGATTGCTCCTCGTTCCCCCTTAACCGCCGTTCGACGAGGTGCACGGCGCGGGCACCTCCGAACGGCGGCCAATGCGCGATCGTCCGCCGAATTACACGGGCAGCATCTCGCAGAGGCGCGGAGCGTCATTAAGGCAACTTTTAGTTAAATGGGGATTAAGTGCTGGGCACTTGTAAGGCAGTCTCATTTTGAGACGGATTTGCGGCGATTTAGCCCGTAAGCTTCCGGTGTAATTCGCAATTCACCGCCCTTGAATTCGCCATTTTTCACCGAGTGAAACTCGAGCACCGGCTTTATTGCAATTCAGGCGGCGGCGAATTGTCGAGCACCGGACGCTTGGCTTCGTCGACCAGATCGAGCGCATAAATCTCGATCGCAAGCGGCCCACGCATGCGCCTGAACGCTCCGACACGCTCGACCTTCGCGAAGGTCTCGGCCACGTAAGGCTGGATTGCGGGGCGCACTTCGTCGACCCACAGAAGCTTGCCCGACAGCTTTGCCGGATCGGGCTCGCCCATGTTGACCCAGCGAATGCGTTGCGTTGGCTGCACCACACAGGTCCCCTTCGGCAGATAGAAAGTGAGCCAGCTCGCGGTGCCGTAATCAGGCGCGAGCACGCAAGATGCGCCGACGCGCGCACGCGTGGCTTCGATGTCGGCGGCCAGTGCCGGCCAACCAACGCCAATGCTGCGAACGGTCGCATCGCGGCGGTAGCCGCTGAGCACGCCAGTGTTGGCCTGGACGATCAGGGCGGCAAACATCAAAATACCCACGGGCGAGGCCCAGCGCAGGCAAAAATCCACCACGCGTTGCGGACGCCGTTCCCAGCGGGTGACATTGCCGGCAGTAGCAGCAGCAATTGCAAAGGCCGGATAGACCGGCGCAAACCAGTTCGCTTCGACGCGCGCATGCAGCGAATGCCAGAGGAAATAGAGCGTAATGGTCCAGAACATCGCGTTGATCAGCGCACGCGCGGTGAGCGCGCCGCCGTCGCGCCGCGCCAACGCGTAAAGCCCCATCACGCCAAGAAGGAAAACAAGTGGCGTTGCAAACGCGACCTGGGTCGGAATCAGTTCACCGATGAAACCCGGCTTGAAGTCGATGATCTCCGAACGGCCGAGTTGCTTGATGAAAGAAACCCAGTGGTGATCGGCATTCCAGAGAATGACCGGGGAAAAGACGGCCAGGGTCACCAGGGCGCCGAGATAGGGCCACGGCGAAATCAGCCATCGCCGCAGGTTCGGAGCACTGAGCAGCCAGACCAGGATCGCAGGCCCGAAGAACAGCGCGGTGTATTTCGACAATAGCGCCAGCCCCACAGCGGCGCCGACCGCAAGCCACCAGACGCCGCGTCCGTTTTCCAGAACCTTGGCGAGAAAAAGCAGCACAAAGCTGGAGGCAAACAGCAAGGGCGAATCCGGCGTCACGATCAGGGTTCCGACCGCAGCCATCAAGGTGACGTTGAGAAGAATGGTCGCGGTCGACGCCACGCGACGGCCGCCGAACAGAATTTCGGCCGTGCAATAGACCGCAAAGCTCATCGGCAGCGCGAGCAGGATCGATACCAGCCGCACGCCAAGCTCGGTGTCGCCGGAGATCATGGTGCCGAGGCGGATCACCAGCGCGACGGCAGGCGGATGATCGTAATAGCCGAAGGCGAGATTCTTCGACCAGATCCAGTAATAGGCTTCATCGAAAGTCAGCGGTGTCCACGTCGCCCCGACCAGCCGCAGCAGCACAAGGGCTACTACCGTCAGCGCGGTATTGCGGACCAGCCGAACCTCCTGCGGATTCATAAGAGGTTCATCGCTTGCGCCAGACGAACAGTCCGGACATCGCGTAATTCCAGACCACGCCCATCAAGGCGCCCGCCGCTCCCGCCAGCCACCAGATCGGCTGCTGATCGTAGACCGAAAAAGCCACGCCGACATTGGCAAAGAGGCCGACGCTGCACACGAGATAGAACAGCAGCAGGCCGCGCAGGATCGCAAAACCCTTCAGCCTCTGGTCGCGGTAGGTGAAGAAGTTATTGAGGATGAAGTTACTGGTCATGGCGCAAATCGCACCAAAAGCCTGCGCCTCCGGGAAAGGAAAGGCGAAAATCTTGAGCGCCGCGTAGAGCACGGCGAAATGGACCACGAGCCCGAGCGAGCCAACCATCGCAAACAGCAGAAACCGCAGCGAAACCACATCACGGGTGAGCTTGGCAAGCACCAGACCCAAAAAGTCCAACGCCACCATGGAATCGAGCTTGCTCTCGCCGTGCAGGCGCGAGCCGAACGTATAAGGGATTTCCTTGATGCGGAGCGCGCCATGGGCGGTCGCTACCACATCGAGCAGGATCTTGAAGCCTTGCGTGGACAGTTGTGGCGCCAGCGCTTCGAAACGGTCGCGGCGGATCATGAAAAAACCGCTCATGGGATCGGCGATCTCAACCCGCAGCAGGCGTTTTGCGACCTCGGTCGCCAGCGCACTGGCACCGGCGCGATGCCGGTTGAAACTTTCCGCGCTGCCGCCCTCGATGTAGCGGCTGCCGACCACGAGATCGAATTCGCCGCCTTGGAGCAACGCGAGCATTTTCGGCAGTTGCGTCTCGTCATGCTGCAAGTCGGCGTCGATGACAGCCGCGCAGGGCGCGCTCGAGGCCAGAATGCCCTCAATGCAGGCGCCGGACAGGCCGCGGCGTCCGATCCGGCGGATGCAGCGGACCCGTCCGTCCTCGCGCGAGAGCGTGCGCAGGATTTCCCAGGTGCCGTCGGGGGAATTGTCGTCGACAAAAACGGCCTCAAACGGGATTCCGGCCAGGGTCGTTTCCAGCCGCCGGAACAGCTTGACGACATTATCCCGCTCATTGAAGGTCGGGATAACGACAGAAAGCTGAGGTAAGCCAATGGCTTGTAATGGGTTCCCAGACCCCGTTGGTGAAGCGTCATTCATGACGCCAGCGTATATCCGATCGCCGGATGGGAGCCAAGGGAAGGACCGGAAACAACGCTTTCGGGGCCAAAACACCCCCAGAAATGCCAACGACCACCAACAGGTGGCGCGCGTACATCCGGCGCAGCCGAGCTATTGAGTGGTCGTCCCAGCGCCGGAGCTATGAAGCATCGACGTCGCCGTTGAATCCTAGATAGGAACGATTGCGCACTTTGCAAGAGGGACGCGGGATCGCCAGAACTGGCCAACTCCGGCTGCTTTGATTACGCTTCGCCCTCATTCCCTCTTTGATGCACGAGAGCGAGATCCTCCGGTGAGCAAAGCCCCCGCTTCCAAAGCCGCCTCCGCCAAATCCGGAAAGATTTTTATTGGGATCGGCGGCTGGACGTTTGAGCCCTGGCGCGGCGTATTTTACCCGGAAAAACTCGTCCAGGCCAAAGAGCTGCAATATGCGGCCTCCAAGCTCACCTCGATCGAGATCAACGGCACCTATTACGGCTCGCAAAAGCCGGAGAGCTTTCGCAAATGGGCGCGTGAGGTGCCCGACGGCTTTGTGTTCTCCTTGAAGGGCCCCCGCTTTGCGACCAACCGGCGCGTGCTGGCGGAGGCCGGTGACTCCGTGAAGCGATTTTACGATTCCGGCGTGCTCGAGCTCGGCGACCGCTTGGGGCCGGTACTCTGGCAGTTCGCGCCGACCAAGAAATTCGACGAAGCTGATTTCGGCAAATTCCTCGAACTTTTGCCGCGCGAACTCGAAGGCCGGCATTTGCGCCATGTGGTCGAGGTCCGCCACGACAGTTTTTGCGTCCCCAACTTCGTAGCGCTGATCCGAAAATTCGAGACGCCTGTAGTATTCGCCGAGCACGGCAAGTATCCGGCGATTGCGGATGTCGCCAGCGATTTCGTCTATGCGCGGCTGCAAAAGGGCGATGACGAGATCAAGACCTGCTATCCGCCGAAGCAGCTCGATGCCTGGGCCAAGCGGCTGCAATTATGGGCCGAGGGCGGCGAACCGGACGATCTGCCGCGTGTCGATTCCGCCAAGGCCAAGAAAGCCCCGCGCGATGTCTTCGCCTATGTGATCCATGAGGGAAAAATTCGCGCGCCTGCCGGAGCGATGGAGCTGATCGAGCGCGTGAGCTAGCGATAATGGCGAGAGGCAAAAAACTTTTCACCATCGGCTACGAGCAGACGCCGGCCCAATCGGTGCTCGATGAACTCGAAGAGGCCGGCGTGAAACTGCTGGTCGATGTGCGGGCCGTCGCCTCTTCGCGCCGCCCCGGTTTTTCCAAGAGCCAGTTGACGGCCGGCCTTGATGAACGCGGCATTTCTTATGTGCATCTGCGCGGGCTCGGCACGCCGAAAGACGGACGGCTCGCCGCGCGCGCGGGCGACTACGAAACGTTGCAAAAAATCTACGCGAAGCACCTCAAGACGCCGCAAGCAAAAGAAGAACTCGACGAGCTTTCGGCACTGGTGAAGAAATCAGGTCCGGTCTGCATTCTCTGCTACGAGCGCGACCACCGGCATTGCCACCGGCGATGGATTGCAGAAATCATCGAAGAACGCGACGCCGTCCACGTCGACAACCTCGTGGCCAAACAGGTGTAGGCAAGTGCCCCTCTCCCGTCGAGCCGCGAAAAATCTGAGAAATCATCCCTTGGCGTCGCAGGCCCAGGCGCGGATCACGCACTCCTTGCCGCCATATTTGTAGCATTCGCGGGTCGCTTCGTTGAGCGAGTTCGAAATATGCGGCTTGACCGCGTAGCCGTGGGCGCCACAGGGATTCGCCATATCGACCGAAAACGCGGCGCAGGCGTGCTTCATCGTAACCGCCTTGCAGTCGCCGCTGCATTGCTTGAGCGCGGCGGCGAGCGCGGCGCCTTCGGCCGGATAATCATAGGCCTGCCCGAACGCTCCGCATTTGCCGATCGCAAATGCTCCAGCGGCCCAGCTTTCGGTGACCAGCCGGGAACCACAAACTGCCAAAGTGAATGCAAGCACGAACAACGCGCGACGGCGCGCGACAACGGTCGACACGATCAAAGTCCCCCTCCCCCAAGCACGATCCGGAAAAAGCCTGCCCCGCACTTGATGCGGGTTCGCAACCGGTCTTCATGCTTCAACGACAACCTGAAGCGCGAGTGGCGCTTCGGTCCCAGCGGGTCGAAATCTAAGGGAGAGGACGTTTCAACTTGGTGAACAGAAAGTAGAGACCGAAAAAATTGGAGGACGTGACGCACTCGCGATGAACGCCGAACAAAATCTAGCCACCGCGCGCGGCTTCCAGCGCTTGCGGCGTGTCAATGTCCATAAATGCGCCGTCCCCCTCGACCACCACCTCCGCCACCGCTTCACTATGCTTGGCAATGAGGTGACGGGCGCCGACATCGCCGTCGAGCACCATCAATTCATTGAAGAAGCGGCGCGACCACAACACGGGATTGCCGCGCCGCCCGTCGCTGACGGGTACCGCAATCAAATTGCCGCGATCCGGCGCAAAAGCGTCGATCAGGCGATCGATCAGATCGGCCGAGATCATTGGCATGTCGCCAAGACAGACCACAGCGCCATCCGCCTGCTTGGGTACCGCCGATATACCGGCCTTCACCGAACTCGAAAGGCCGTGCGCGAAATCCGGATTGCGGACAAATTTCACCTTCAGCCCGGCGAGCGCCTTCTCGACCAATTCGGCCTGATGGCCGGTGACGACAATCACATCCTTGGCCTTCGAGGCGAGCGCCTGCTCGGTCACGATCCGGACCAGCTTTTGACCATCAAGTTCGGCCAACAGCTTGTTCGGACCCCCCATTCGCGTTGAGCGGCCTGCGGCCAGCACAACCGCGCTCACATGTGGATTGTCGTCGGCCTCAAGGCCTTCGCGCGGCTGCGGCCTGGTCACGATCTCCATTAGGAGTCCGCCGACGCCCATTCCGGTCAGCTCGGAGCGGTCGACCTTCAATCCCGCAAGCAAGCGCACCAGTACCCAGTCGAACCCGTTCTCCACCGGCGAACGCGCACAGCCCGGCGCCCCCAGAACCGGGACGCCATTGGCGTTGCCGATCAGCAGGAGATTGCCGGGATCGACCGGCATACCGAAATGTTCGATTCTCCCGCCGATCCCCGAGAGCGCCGCCGGAATCACGTCCCGGCGGTCGGCGATCGCGGAAGCGCCGAACACAATCACGAGTTCGGCGCCAAGGCCCAACAATTCCTTCATCGCCGCCTTCAGCGCGGTCTCATCATGCGGCACGCGACGCTCGGCGATGATGGTCGCGCCTGCCGGCGCGAGCCGCTCCTCAGTCACCTTGAGTGTCTTGTCCACGACCTTGGGTGCAAGTCCCGGCAGCAGAGTGGAGATGACGCCGACGTGCTTGATGGCATAGGGCACGACCCGCAATGCCCCGCCTTTGGCCGCTTCCACCGCGGCATCGCGCAACCCCGCCTCGACCCCGAACGGGATGAGCTTGACTGTTGCGACCATTTCTCCTTCCACGACCGGCTTGAAAGGCGAGAGCGTGGCAAAGGTGATGGCCTCGTCTACCCCGTTGACGCGGTCGACCACGGCGCGGTCCACCACCAGCACGCCAGCCCGTGCGGCAAACAGATTGGCGCGGCCCGTAAAGGCTCGCTCGACGTGGAGGCCACTGCCTGCCACCGCCTGCGCAATACCGGCGGCCGCGACATCCTCGGAGACGTCGCCTTCCTCAAGCCGCACCACCACGACTTCCTTGACGCCGGCGCGTTTCAACGCCTCAACCTCCGCAGGCCCAATCGTGGTGCCCTTCTTAAGCACCAGCGAGCCTTGCCGCAGGGTGTGGACGGTGACGCCGCCGAGCGCGTCCGCCGGACTGGCAGGGCCAAATTTCATGCCGCGGCTTCTTTTTCTTTCGGCATTCGCAAGCTCGCGGTGATCTCGGCCATGATCGATACGGCGATTTCGGACGGCGAGACCGCGCCGATCGCCAGCCCAATCGGCGCATGAATGCGCGCGATATCGGCATCGGTCGCGCCCTGCGCTTTCAGGCGCTCGCCGCGCTTGGCATGCGTCTTACGCGAGCCGAGCGCGCCGATATAGAAGCAGTCACGCGCAAAAGCGTGCAGCAGCGCCGGATCGTCGATCTTGGGATCGTGCGTGACCGCCACGAACGCCGTGTAGTGGTCGACATTGAGCGGCGGGAGTGCCACGTCGGGCCATTCGGCAAGCAGCGGCACGTCCGGGAAACGCTCGGGGCTCGCAAAGGCGGTACGCGGATCGACCACCGTGACATCATAGCCGAGCGCGCGCGCCAGCGGCGCCAGTGCCTGGCTGATATGAACCGCGCCGATGATCACCATACGCGCGGTCGGCGCATAGACATTGAGAAACAGCTTTTTGCCGCCGACCTCAACGTTGGCGCTCTTGCCCATGCGCAGCTGCTTTGCGAGTTCGGCATGCAAGGGATCGGCGGCAAAGTCTTTAGCCTTGACCAGGCGCTGCTCGCCATTGGCCGTATCGGTCACGACAATCACCGGCCGCCGCGCGGCGCGCTCAGCGTTCAGCCCCTTTAGCGTCGCTAATTTCACGGTTACCCGACTTTCTCGACAAACACCCTGATGGTCCCGCCGCAGGACAGTCCGACATTCCAGGCTGTCTCGTCGGCGACGCCGAATTCGAGCATCCTGGGTTGGCCGCTGGCGATCACATCCAGCGCCTCCGTCACGACGGCGCCCTCGACGCAGCCACCGGAGACCGAGCCCAGAAATGTACCGTCATCGTTGATCACAAGATTGGAGCCGGCCGGCCGCGGCGCCGAGCCCCAGGTTTCAACGACGGTCGCCAACGCCACGCCGTGACCCGCCCTCTGCCAGTCTTCGGCAGCTTTCAGAATGTCTTCGTCGCGATCGAGCATGGAAACCTCGCCAGTCTTGTTCAAGCTGCGGATCGTATCAGGTTGCGGTGCGGCTCTCGGCTCGATGACAGCGCCTCGATCAACCCTTCGACAGACTTCAAATTATGCACCGGGCGGAATTCGTCAACGTGCGGCAGCATCATTTTGATGCCCTGCGCCTTCGGCTCAAAACCGCCATACCGCAGCAGTGGATTTAACCATATCAGGCGGCGGCAGGACCGGTGCAGCCGGTCCATCTCAAAAGCCAGGCGGGCGTCCGCCTCGCGCTCAAGCCCATCGGAAATCAACAATACGATTGCGCCCTGGCCCAGCACCCGCCGGCCCCAGAGCTTGTTGAAGGCATGGAACGACGAAGCGATCCGCGTCCCCCCGGCCCAGTCCTCCACCGCCGAAGAACAACGCGCCAGGGCCTCGTCGGGGTCTCGCGCGCGCAAGGAGCGCGTCACATTGGTGAGGCGCGTGCCGAACAGAAAGACCGAGACGCGCTTGCGCGCATCGGTAATGGCATGCAGGAAATGCAGGAACAGGCGGGTGTATTCACTCATCGAGCCGGAGATATCGAGCAGCGCCACGATCGGCGCCGGCTTCTCAATGCGCCCGAGTTTGCGGATATCGATGATGTCGCCGCCGGTGCGAAGCGATCCGCGCAGGGTCCGCCGCATGTCGAGCCGCTGCCCGCGTGCATCCGGCCGGTAACGGCGGGTGCGCAATTCGGCCTGCGGCAGTTTCATGCTGGCGATGGCGCGCGTGACTTCGGCGATCTCGGCCGCGGTCATCTGCGCGAAATCCTTCTTCTGCAGGATCTCGTTGTCTGATACCGACAAGCGGATTTCCTCTGGCCTGGCCTTCGGCATCTCGGTCATTTGCGCCGGCGAAAACGCCTCCTGAACCCGGCGCGAGGCCGGCTGTGGCTGCTTCCTGGCTTGATCGGGCAGCGGCACCGAATCCAGCATCTGCTTCCACTCGTCGGCCGCGCGGAAGAACAGGTCGAAGGCCTGCGCGAAAATCAACGCGTGCTCATGACGCTTGACGAAGATGGTCTGAAGCGTCGCGAAAACATCAGTCCGATTGCCGATATCGACGAGCTGGAGCGCATTCATGGCGTCGATCACCGCACCCGGCCCGAGCGGAATCCCGGCGGCTCGCAGCGCGCGGGCAAAACCGATGATGTTGTCGGCCATCTGACCGGAAGGTAGCGAAAAATGATCGATGGTCATCGGCTCGAGACCTCGGCGGTTCGCGGCGCGCGATCAATTCCCACTGGTCGCCTCTTTTAAAACCTTTTGCAGTGTCTCGCCTTGCAGCCGCGCGATATCGTCCTGGTATTTGAGCAGCGCACCGAGACTATCGCCAATCACCTCCGGCGTCAGCGAGCGCGCATTGAGCTCTTGAAGCGCGTTGGCCCAATCGAGCGTTTCGGCAACGCCCGGCGATTTGTAGAAATCCTGCCCGCGTAGCGCCTGCACGAAACGCACAACCTGTTGCGATAATTTTGCGGAGATGCCAGGCACCCGCGATTTCACGATCGCAAGCTCCCGTTCGGCACTGGGATAATCGATCCAGTGATAAAGGCACCGCCGCTTCAACGCGTCGTGGATTTCCCGGGTACGGTTCGAAGTGATGATCACGATCGGCGGCTCTAGCGCCGTCACGGTACCGAACTCGGGTATCGTGATCTGGAAGTCCGACAGGATTTCCAGCAAATAGGCCTCGAATGCTTCGTCCGCGCGGTCGAGTTCGTCGATCAGGAGCACCGGTGGGCCCGCGACATCTATCTCGAGCGCCTGCAACAGCGGCCGCTTGATCAAAAACCGCTCGGAGAAAATATCGCCCGACAGCTGCTCGCGGTCGGTATCGCCGGCCGCTTCCGCGAGCCTGATCGCGATCATCTGGGCGGCGCTGTTCCACTCATAGACGGCGGAATTAGCATCAAGGCCTTCATAGCATTGCAGGCGAATCAGCTTTCGTCCGAGCGCAACCGACAAAACCTTGGCGATCTCGGTCTTGCCGACGCCGGCCTCGCCTTCGAGGAATAGCGGCCGGCCCATGCGCAGCGACAAATAGGTGACGGTTGCGAGCGAGCGCTCGGCGAGATAGCCGCGCGCGGACAACAGCTCCAGCATGGCATCGACGGATTTGGGGAGTGCCGATGCAGTCATGATCGAAAGAGCCTTGCTGTAGCAAAAACGGATAGACTCAGGATTTGGCGCTTGCAGCCTCGACCGCGCGCCGTGCCATCACCGCGATCAGATGCGCGCGATATTCAGCGCTGCCGTGCAGGTCGCTGTTCAATCCTTCAGCCGGCACCGTCAAGCCATCGAGCGCCTTGGACGAGAAACGCTTCTTCAGCGCCTCCTCGAAAGCGGTTACGCGGAACACACCGTCGGCGCCTGCGCCGGTGACGGTGACGCGCACATCAGACGGCCGTTTGGCAACGAATACCCCGACCAGGGCGTAACGCGAGGCCTGGTTGCGGAATTTGATGTAAGCCGCCTTCTTCGGGACTGGAAACATCACCTTTGTGATGATCTCGTCATTCTCAAGCGCGGTCGAGAACATCCCTTGAAAGAATTCTTCCGCCTTCAGGCGGCGCTTGTTGGTGACGATGGTCGCGCCTAGCGCCAGAACGGCCGCCGGATAATCGGCGGTGGGGTCATTGTTAGCGAGCGAGCCGCCGATGGTGCCGCGATGACGTACGGCCGGGTCGCCGATCAGGCCGGCGAGTTGGGCGAGCGCCGGAATGGCTTCGCCGACGATGGCCGAATTCGCGACCGTGTGATGCGTGGCGGTGGCGCCGATGACGAGCGAACGGCCCTTCATCTCGATGCCGTCAAGCCCTTCGATATGGGAAAGGTCGACCAGATGCGGCGGGCTTGCGAGCCGCTGCTTCATGACCGGAAGCAACGTGTGACCGCCCGCGATCACCTTGGCGTCTTCGTTCTTGACCAGGAGGTTAGCCGCCTGCCGCACGGTCTCCGGACGATGATATCTGAATTCGTACATCGGTATTCCCTGAATGTCCCTGATCGACGTGCTTGAGGCGTTTACGCGAGATCGGATTTGGCCATCGCCTTGGCGCCGGCTGCGATCGACAGCACGATGTTCTGATAGCCGGTGCAGCGGCACAAATTGCCTTCGAGCTCTTCACGGATGGTGTGGTCGGAAAGATCATGGCCCTTACGGTGAACGATATCGATCGCGGTCATGATCATGCCGGGAGTGCAGAAGCCGCATTGCAGGCCGTGATGTTCGCGGAAGGCTTCCTGCATCGGATGCAAGGGTCCGCCATCGGCCGCCAGACCCTCGATCGTTCTGACCTCGTGACCGTCCGCCATGACGGCCAACGTGGTGCAGGATTTGACCGCTTTGCCATCGAGATGCACGACGCAGGCGCCGCATTGCGAGGTGTCGCAGCCGACATGGGTGCCGGTGAGCCGCAGGTTTTCGCGCAGGAATTGAACGAGAAGCGTACGGGGATCGACGTTCGCGTTCACGGGATTGCCGTTCACGATCAGTGAGATTTTCGCCATTTACGGGCTCTCTTTATCCGCGCCGACGCTGCCCGGCGACACGGTCATTTCAAGTGTTTCAGGTCTATAATATGAGCCGTACCGGCAATGAGCAACCTCACTGCCGCATGGCTTGACAGGGGAGGACGCAAACGGGCGTTGCGCGGAGGGCCATTTTTTCAGGCCAAGCTGAAAGTCAGCCTTTTAAATCAGCCTTGCACCGCCTTGGCGAAATTCGCGAAAAACTCATCGGCCAGCTTCTTGGCTGCGCCGTTGACCAGGCGCTGCCCGAGCTGGGCCAGCTTGCCGCCGATCTGCGCCTCGACATCGTAGGTCAGGAGCGTGCCGCCATCCTTATCCGTTAGCGCCACCGTGGCGCCGCCCTTGGCAAAACCAGCCACACCGCCATCGCCTTCGCCCGATATCCTGTAGCCGTTCGGCGGATCGAGATCGCTCAGCGCAACACGGCCCTTGAAGCGAGCCGAAACCGGGCCGACCTTCATTTTCGCCGCCGCTCGAAAGCCGTTATCCTCGGTCTTTTCCAATTCCTCGCATCCGGGAATGCAGGCCTTGAGCACCTCGGGATCGTTCAGCTTGGCCCAGACTGCCTCGCGCGACGCACCAAGCTGGACCTCGCCGTTCATCGTCATGGCCATGGTCGTCTCCGTTCGCTCCTGATCTTACGCCTATGAACTAATGCACGAACACTCCAAAAGAAAGAGCGCCACGAGCGGGCTATGCGAATTCGCGGGCGTAGCTGGGTTGCGCTAGTGGTTAGGTCCCGCCTATCGTGAGACGGCCATGACGACATCGCTCTCGCCCCTGCTCGCCCCCATGCTCTCAAGCGCCGCCATGCGCGCGGTATGCGGCGATCTAGCATACCTGCAACACATGCTCGATTTCGAGGCGGCGCTGGCGCGCGCCGAAGCCGCCGTCGGCATCGTCCCGCCCGACGGCGCCGAGGCCATCGCGCGGGCTTGCACGTCCGATACCTTCGATCTCACCGCACTGGCTGAGGCCGCCACGCGATCCGGCAATCTGGCGATACCGCTCGTCAAGGCGCTGACATCTGAGGTCGCCAAAACTAACAAAGACGCCGCCCGCTATGTGCATTGGGGCGCCACCAGCCAGGACGTGATCGATACCGCCACCATGCTGACGCTGCGCGCCGGCATCGATGCCCTGCTTTTGGATATTGATCGCGCGATCGCGGGTTTTGCGCGGCTGGCGCAGCAGCATCGCAATACAGCGGTCGTCGCACGCACCTGGCTGCAACATGCGTTGCCGATGCCGTTCGGCCTAAAATTGGCCGAATATGCCGCCGCGCTGCATCGCTCACGCGGCCGCCTACTGCACCTCAACAGGCATGGCCTTGCACTCCAGTTCGGCGGCGCGGCCGGCACGCTTGCAGCCCTCGGCGATAGGGGCTGGAAGGTTGCCGAAACGCTCTCTGAAATTCTGCAATTGCCGCTGCCGGAGGCGCCATGGCACGCCCACCGCGACCGGATCGCGGAAGCAGCCTCAGTGCTCGCGATCATCGCCGGCACCTGCGGCAAAGTCGCCCGCGACGTCCAGCTCATGATGCAGACCGATGTCGCCGAGGCCTTCGAGCCGTCGGGCGAAGGCCGCGGCGGCTCTTCGACCATGCCGCATAAACGCAACCCGGTGGCCGCCGCCAGCGCACTCGCCGCCGCCACCATGGCGCCGAATCTCGCGGCCACGATCTTCGCGGCTCAAGTCGGCGATCACGAACGCAGCGCCGGGCCCTGGCACGCGGAATGGCCAACGCTGCCGAGCCTGTTGCTCGTCACCTCAGGGGCGCTCGCCGCCATTGTCGATATCGCCGAAGGCCTGGAAGTCGATGCCGCGCGCATGCGCACCAATCTTGACGCGACCGGCGGCCTGATCATGGCGGAGGCGATCGCGTTTGCGCTCGCCGAAAAAGTCGGCAAGCAAGAGGCGCATCATCTGGTGGAAGCCGCCAGCAAAAAGGCCGTCGCCGAGAAAAAAGCCTTCCGCGCGGTGCTGGAGAACGACCCAAAAATCACCGCTCATCTCAATGCGAAGAGGATTGCGCAATTGTTCGAGCCGATGGCCTATCAAGGCGTCTCGCAGGCCCTGATCGACCGGCTGCTCGCATCACTGGATGAAAAATAGCGAGATGTCGTTGCCGCTGCTCCGGTAATCTCGCCGAAGACGCGCTTCGCGCTTTAGCCCACGCGTGACGAGGAAAACAAAATGCCGATGATCGACGCCGACGGGTGCCTGCTCAATGTTTCCGTGGAAGGCCGCGACGGCGGCCCCACCTTGATGCTGTCCAATTCGCTGGGGTCGACGATGGCGATGTGGGAGCCGCAGATGAAGGCGTTCACGCAGCTGTTTCGCGTCATCCGCTATGACCGGCGCGGCCACGGCAAGTCGGGCGTGCCGCCAGGCCCCTACTCCATGGAGCGCTTCGGGCGAGATGTGCTGGCGATCCTCGACGACCTCAACATCGAGAAGACGCATTGGTGCGGGCTCTCGATGGGCGGCATGGTCGGGCAGTGGCTCGGGGCCAACGCGCCCGAGCGTTTCGGTAAACTCGTCCTTGCCAATACATCCTGTTACTACCCCGATCCGACCAACTGGCTGAATCGTATCAAAGCGGTGAAGGAAGGCGGCGTCGCCGGTGTCGTCGATACCGTGATCGCGGCCTGGTTGACGGCGGACTTCCGCGAGCGCGAGCCCCAGATCACGCAAAACCTCAAGGCCATGATGATTGCAACGCCGGTGGCTGGTTATATCGCCTGCTGCGAAGCCCTCTCGACGCTCGATCAGCGGGCATTCTTGCCGAAAATCAAATCGCCGACGCTGGTCATCGCCGGCCGCCACGACATGTCGACCCCGGTCGCCGCGGCCGAGTTCATCCGCAGCCACATTCCCGGCGCCTCCATGACCATCCTGGATGCCGCCCATATTTCCAACATCGAACAGCCGCACGCTTTTACGGACGCGGTGGTGGGTTTTTTGACGCAGCAGTGACACTTGTCATTCCGGGGCGCATCGAAGAGGCGAGCTCGGAATCTCGAGATTCCGGGTCTGGTCCTACGGACCATCCCGGAAAGACGGAGGTACAAATGGACGATCAGAAGCGTCGCGATGACGGCATGGCACAGCGCCGCAAGGTGCTGGGCGACGCCTGGGTCGATAAATCGATCAAAGGCAAAAATTCGTTCAATGCCGATTTCATCGATCTCATCACCCGCCATGCCTGGGGCGAGATCTGGACCCGGCCGCGTTTCGACCACCGCACGCGGCGCGTGCTGGTGATCGGCACCATGGTTGCGCTCGGTCAATGGGACGAATTTCGCCTGCATGTCCGCGCGGCGCTCGCCGAGGGCGGCTTCACGCCGGACGATATCAAGGAAATTCTATTGCAGCAGGCGATCTATTGCGGCGTGCCCGCCGCCAATCACGCTGTGAAGGAGGCCTCAGCCATTATAGCTGAGCTGGGTCTCCTGAAGGGGTAGATCGGACGGCACGGTTGCCACGACCGTCTGCGGCTGCGCGGGCTGGTCGAATACCATCACGACGGCGGTGCCGAGCATCAAGAGCAGCTCGGTTGCATGCAGACGCAGTGCTTCGGTTTCGCCGACCTGCGAGGCCATCAGCATGCTGCCAAAGCTGATCACGCTGCCAATGCCAAGCGCGATGCCTAAGGCTTCGCCACCCCCGCTTGTCTTGCGAATGGCGGCGCGCACGGCTAGGACGAGAAACAGCGCGAAGAAAGCAACAACCGTCAGCCGGCCCAGCGCCAACAGCCACACAAAGCGTATCGCGGTCATGGTCGGCAGTTGCAGGTGATCGCTGGCATAGAGCGCCAGCGACACGCTCGGCCGCTCAAACAGGCCGCGGACCGGCGATGTCACGATCCGCCAGGCGATGATCGCCCAGGTCGGAATGAAATAGGCCGCAAGCAGCACGCCGTTGAATGAACTGATCCGCCAGTTTGTCGACATGTGGCTTCCCTGTTTTGTTCGCAACGCTCGATGGCCCTGCGAGATTGTTCGGGAAGTAACGCCGTTAAACTGCGATCGGCAATTTAAACCCTTTGTTTACCTTAATCCGGCCGCGCACGCCTTTCCTGTCCCGGACGTGGTGCAGCCTGTAACGCTGCTCCGCGGAACCGGGACCCACGGCAACACGACCCCGGATCTGCAACGCACTACACCGCTCTCGCGGTGCATTGCGTAGCGTCCGGGGAATGCGGCCCGTTTATGCCGCCTGCATCTCAAACCGCGCCATGCGCCTCGACGTAGAGTGCGTAGAGCGAGTGCGAACTCGCCATGAACAGGCGGTTCTTTTTGGGACCGCCGAACACCAGATTGGGACAGCGTTCGGGCAAGCGGATAAAGCCGATCGCCTTGCCTTCGGGATTGAAGACCTTCACGCCGTCAAGCTCTTCGCCCTTGCTGTTGGCAGCGCCGGTTGAGCCCCAGCCGCACCAGAGATTACCCTCGGTATCGACCCTCATGCCGTCAAGGGCGGTCGCCCCGCCATCGACCAGCTTGGTCTTGTTCGACAGCGTAAAGCCGTCGGCGCCGACATCGAAGGACCAGATCAGCCGGTTCGGCTGCGCGCGCGACTCGATGATGTAGAGCTTCTTTTCATCCGGCGAGAAAGCGAGCCCATTCGGGCCGGCCAGATCCGCGGTAACAAGACCCAACTTGCCGTCGGGCGCGATGCGGTAGACCGAATGCGGCAATTCGGACGTTTGCTTGTCGCCTTCCCAGTCGCCACCGATGCCAAATGGCGGATCGGTGAACCAGATCGACCCGTCCGACTTGCAGACGATGTCGTTCGGCGAGTTGAGACGCTTGCCGTTGAAATTGTCGGCGAGCACCGTGATCTTGCCGTCATATTCCGTGCGGGTGACACGGCGCGTAAGGTGCTCGCACGTGATCAGACGACCCTGCCGATCGCGCGCATTGCCGTTGGCGAAATTCGAAGGCTGGCGGAACACGCCCCAGTTTCCGTTCGCTTCGTCATAACGCATGATGCGGTTGTTCGGGATGTCGCTGACCAGCACATAACGGCCATCGCCGAACCAGACCGGCCCTTCTGCCCATCGCATGCCCGTTGCCACTTGCTCGACGGTGCTTGAGAACAGGCGATATTTTGTAAAACTGGGATCGAGGACTTCAACTGATGCGTCGGGGTAGCGCTGGTTCGGCTTGAAGTCGAACGACTGGGCGATGGCGCTCTTCTGAAGGGCAAGAGTCGCGGCGGCAGTTCCAGCGGTCGCAAGCATATCCCGGCGAGTGAGAGTCATCGGCTTTCCTCCTTTAGGAATGCGGTCGTTCCGCTCCAAGGGCAAAAGCCCGCCTGCCGCGTCGCCGCTTGGAAGGGGAACCTAGTTGAGGTTCCACGGCAGGTCCAGATGACCTGCAGGGATGGCCAATTGCGATGCCAACGGCACAAAAGGAAAAGGCCCCGCCATTTCGGCGAGACCTTTCCTTCAACACTCCCATCTACTTGCGAACTTCTGTCCAGAAATAGATCGAGCTTCTAACTCATGATCGGCTTAGCGATCCTGGCCGGGTTTCTGGCCCTGACGGTTCGGATCCTGCTGTTGCTGTCCTGGCTTCTGGCCACCGCCCTGCTGCTGGCCCGGCTTCTGTCCGGGATTCTGGTTTTGCTGGCCGGGATTCTGGTTCTGATTGGACATTGCGATCTCCTTTTTTAAGTCGCAGAGGCACAACTGCGGAATCCGGCTTTGGTTTCGCCGAACTTTGGTTCCACCCCCGGCTTTTTGCGGCTTCGCCGGGAAGCCGCGGTTCCCGCGCCATCCTGGTGCCACTCCTGAAAACTATCTCTGTACAAGCCCTTAAGTCCCCCTTCAGGCGCTGTTGCCGCCATGGGTTCCCGCTGTTAGAAAATGAAACGACGTGACGTCCGGCTGCCGGGGCCTTCGTCGCGTCATTCATCGAGTAGCAGCAGCGCATGTGCCATTTCGGTTCCGGTTTCGCTTATCTCGCCCAACAACTGATAAACGGCCTCGTGCTCGGCTCGATCTACGGGTTGATCGCTATCGGCTACACCATGGTCTACGGCATCGTCGGCATGATCAATTTCGCCCATGGCGACATTTTCATGATCGGCGGCTTCATCGCGCTGATCTCGTTCCTGGTGCTGGTCTCATTCGGCCTGACCTCCGTCCCCCTGATCCTCATGCTCGTGCTGCTGGTATCGATGGCGATCACCGCGCTGTACGGCTGGACGGTGGAGCGTATCGCCTACCGGCCGCTGCGGCATTCGTTCCGTCTCGCACCCATGCTGTCGGCGATCGGCATGTCGTTCGTCCTGATCAACTATTCCCAGATCTCGCAAGGCGCGCGCGTCAAACCGATCCCGCCGATCATCACCGGCGGCTACAGCCTGTTTGAAAGCGACGGCTTTGCAGTCCGCCTCTCCAACGCGCAGATCATTGTCGTCGTCACCACGGTCGTGCTGCTCGCGATCTTCAGCTGGCTGGTATCGCGCACGCGATTGGGCCGCGACATGCGGGCCTGCGAGCAGGACCAGACAATGGCGGCACTGCTCGGCGTGGATGTCGATCGCACCATCTCCATGACTTTCGTCATCGGTGCTGCGCTCGCCGCCGTCGCCGGCATGATGTACCTGCTCTATTACGGGCTCGTCGATTTCTTCATGGGCTTTGTCGCGGGCATCAAGGCGTTCACGGCCGCAGTGCTCGGCGGAATCGGCTCGCTGCCCGGCGCGATGCTTGGCGGACTTCTGATCGGGCTGATCGAAACCATGTGGTCGGCCTATTGCTCGGTCGAATATAAAGACGTCGCCGCGTTCTCGATTCTGATCGTGGTGCTGATCTTCTTGCCCACCGGCCTGCTCGGCCGCCCCGAAATCGAAAAAGTCTAAGGGATCACCGCGCGTGACGGTAGCCTCGCCCGACCTCACGCAAGCCTCACGCCGCGAAGCCGTCGCCTTCATCCTCAAGAAGGCCCTGATCAGCGGGTTCGTAGCCCTCATCCTGTTCTCGCTGATGATCGGTGTCCGCACCGAGGCAGGCCCAACGGGCCAGTTGATCTACTGGACGCGGTTCGGCGATCTCGCCACCATCGTCGCAATCGTGTTTGGCGGCAGCATCGTCGTTGAATTGCTGCGGCAATGGTGGGGCCCGGTCGGAATCGCCACCGTCATTCCGCCAACCGTGCAAAGCGCGCTCGGGATAGCCGGGCGTGCGCTCCCACCATTGCTGTTGGTTTTCGCGCTGCTGGTGCCGATTGTTTTCTACGACCAGCGTTACGTCATCGACACCGGAATCCAGGTCCTCACCTACGTGATGCTCGGATGGGGACTGAATGTCGTGGTGGGGCTCGCCGGCCTGCTCGACCTCGGTTATGTCGCCTTTTACGCGGTCGGCGCTTATTCCTATGCGCTGCTGGCGACCTATTTCGGGCTGTCGTTCTGGATCTGCCTGCCGCTTGCCGGCATTCTCGCAGCCTTATGGGGCGTGCTGCTCGGCTTTCCCGTGCTGCGCCTGCGCGGCGACTACCTCGCGATCGTGACGCTGGCATTCGGCGAGATCATTCGCCTCGTCATCATCAACTGGCAAAGCCTGACTGGCGGTCCCAACGGCATTTCGCCGATTCCCCGCCCGACGCTGTTCGGCATCCCGCTGACGCCCGGCCCCGATGGCCTCGCCGCAAGAATAGGCATTGAATTTTCGCCGACCCAGCGCATCGTATTTCTTTTCTATGTGATCCTGGCGCTCGCGCTTCTGACCAACTGGGTCACCATCCGGCTGCGCCGTCTGCCGATCGGCCGGGCCTGGGAAGCCTTGCGCGAGGACGAGGTCGCCTGCCGCGCGCTCGGCATCAACACCACCACGACCAAGCTCACGGCGTTCGCGACCGGGGCGATGTTCGGTGGCTTTGCCGGCGCCTTCTTTGCAACAAGGCAAGGTTTCATCAGCCCGGAATCCTTCACCTTCCAGGAATCGGCGCTGGTGCTTGCCATTGTCGTGCTCGGTGGCATGGGCTCGCAGCTCGGCGTGGCGCTGGCAGCCCTGACCTTGATCGGCGGTTTCGAGCTGTTTCGTGGGTTCGACCAATATCGCATGCTGGTGTTCGGCATGGCGATGGTGCTGTTGATGATCTGGCGGCCGCGCGGCCTGATCGGCCATCGGGCACCGACTGTTTTCTTGCGGCAAAACACGGCCATCTCCTCCGAACTTGCCCGGGAAGGACGGGGATGAACGACGAAGACGACGAGATCCTTCAGGACTCCATCCTCAAAGTCAAAGGCCTGACCATGCGCTTCGGCGGCGTGGTCGCCGTCAACGACCTCTCATTTACGGCCGAACGGCATAGGATCACCGCACTGATCGGACCGAACGGCGCCGGCAAGACCACGGTCTTCAACTGCATCACCGGATTTTACAAGCCGACTGGCGGTTTGATGCTACTGACGCATGACAACGGCCGCATCATTCTGCTCAATCAGCTGAACGATTTCCGGATTTCCAAGCAGGCCAAGGTCGCGCGCACCTTCCAGAACATCCGCCTGTTTCCCGGCATGACGGCGCTCGAGAACCTGATGGTCGCCCAGCACAATGCGCTGATGCTGGCGTCCGGATTCACCTTTCTCGGGCTGATCGGCGCGCCGTCGTACCGGTCCGCCGAAAAACATGCGATCGATCAGGCCAAGCGATGGCTTGACCGGATCGGGCTGTTGGAGCGCGCCGACGATGCCGCCGGCAATCTCGCTTACGGCGATCAGCGGCGCCTGGAAATCGCGCGTGCGATGTGCACCGAACCAGCGCTGTTGTGTCTGGATGAGCCGGCGGCGGGGCTCAACGCACGCGAAAGTTCGGCACTGAGCGAGTTGCTGATCTCGATCCGCAGCGAAGGCACCTCGATTCTCCTGATTGAGCACGACATGTCGGTGGTGATGGAAATCTCCGACCACATCGTGGTGATGGATTACGGCGTGAAAATCGCCGAAGGCGCGCCGCAAGCGGTGCGCGACGATCCCAAGGTGGTCGCCGCCTATCTCGGCGCCGACGAAGAGGAAGCCGCCGCCGTCATGGAAGGTGGGACGTGAGTGCGCCGGCTGCATCTCCCCTGCTCGACATCCGCGGCCTTCGCGCGGCCTATGGCAAGATCGAAGCCCTCAAGGGCGTCGATCTCGACATCAAGCCGGGCGAAATTGTCGCGCTGATCGGCGCCAATGGCGCCGGCAAGTCGACGCTGATGATGACGATCTTCGGCAAACCCAAAGCCCTCGCTGGCCAGATCCTGTTCGATGGCCGTGACATCACCGGCGTACACACCCATGAGATCGCGCGGCTGCGCATCGCGCAATCGCCGGAGGGCCGCCGGATTTTCCCGCGGATGAGCGTGGCGGAAAACCTGCAAATGGGCGCCGACGCCACCGATTCCAGCGAGGCGGAGCGAGCGGCCAGCTTTGAGCGGGTACTGGCGCTGTTTCCTCGGTTGAAGGAGCGCCTGACCCAGCGCGGCGGCACGCTATCGGGTGGCGAACAGCAAATGCTGGCAATCGGCCGCGCGCTGATGAGCCGCCCCCGTCTGCTCTTGCTGGATGAGCCCTCGCTGGGGCTCGCGCCACTGATCGTCCGCCAGATTTTTGACGCCATTCGCACACTGAACCGGCAGGACGGCCTCACCGTTCTGATTGTCGAACAGAACGCCAACCATGCGTTGAAGCTCGCCCATCGCGGTTATGTCATGGTCAACGGCCTGATCACGCTCCAGGGCACGGGGGCGGAACTGTTGCAACGGCCAGAGATTCGCGCTGCCTATCTTGAAGGCGGGCGGCACCGGTAAGTAAAGAGTGTCATTCCGGGATGGTGCGCAAGCACCAGACCCGGAATCTCGGGATTTCGGGTTCGCTCCTGCCACTCGCGCCCCGGAATGACTGATTAGAGGGACCCGTTTGCGCGAAAATTACCGATGACTTCGCCGCAAAATCAGCCGAGAATGCCGTCACAGTTTTTCAATCCGGCGGCCTGCCGGCGAAGTCCCATGGCGAACCACCCGCGAGGATCCCTCATGAAATCAGTAAAGCTCTTTGGCCTGGCAATCGGCGCGTCGCTGGCGCTGTCGACGGCGGCATTTGCGCAAGACATCAGCGTCGCCGTGGCGGGCCCGATGACCGGCGGCGAATCCGCCTTCGGCCGCCAGATGAAGAACGGCGCCGAACAGGCGGTCAAGGATCTCAATGCCGCCGGCGGCGTGCTCGGCAAGAAGCTCGCGCTGGAAGTCGGCGACGACGCCTGCGATCCGAAGCAGGCGCGGTCGGTGGCGGAAAAGTTCGCCAGTTCCAAGATCCCGTTCGTCATGGGTCATTATTGCTCGTCGTCGTCGATCCCGGCGTCGGAAGCCTATGCCGACGGTAACGTGCTTCAGATCACGCCGGCCTCGACCAATCCGCTGTTCACCGAACGCGGACTCTGGAACGTCGCGCGCGTCTGCGGCCGCGACGATCAGCAGGGCCTGGTCGCGGCCGAGTACATCGCAAAAGCCTACAAGGGCAAGAACGTCGCCATCCTCAACGACAAGACCACCTACGGCAAAGGCCTCGCCGACGAGACCAAGAAGGCGCTCAACAAGGCCGGCTTCCAGGAGAAGATGTTCGAGTCCTACAACAAGGGCGACAAGGACTTTACCGCGATTGTCTCACGCATGAAGCGCGAGAACATCGATCTGGTCTATGTCGGCGGCTACCATCAGGAATCCGGCCTGATCGTGCGCCAGATGCGCGACCAGGGCATGCAGACCGTGCTGATGGCGGGCGACGCGCTCGCCGACGCGGAATTTGCTTCGATCACCGGGCCGGCCGGCGAAGGCACGCTGTTCACCTTCGGTCCCGACCCGCGCAACAAACCGACCGCCAAGTCCATCGTCGAGAAGTTCAAGGCGAACAACATCGACCCCGAAGGCTACACCCTCTACACCTATGCCGCGATGCAGGTGTGGTCGCAGGCGGTAGCGAAGGCCGGCACAACTGATCCGAAGAAGGTGATGGACACGATTAAGGCCGGCACCTGGGATACCGTGATCGGCAAGATGGAGTTCGATGCCAAGGGCGACATCAAGCAGATCGACTATGTCGTCTACAAGTGGGATGCCAAGGGCGGCTACACCGAGATCAACCCCAAAGGCTCCTGATCCGGGTTCTTGTCCTCTTCGATTACAGCCTGCATTCAACGCCCCGGTCCGCCGGGGCGTTTTTTATTTTTGGCCGTTATTATCGGCCTCGAACCGAAAGTTTCGGCATAAAAAACACGCAAATCAGTTTGGAATTTCGCTGCAACGGAGTAAGTTCACGTCAACCATCCCCGTCGTGGCGTCAGTACCGGTGTTGGCCTCAATCACAGAAGTATGTAGCTTCGGCCTGAACAGGCGAATTTCGTCGGGGAAACCTTATGGCGGGCATTCTCGTCATCGATGACGATCGGGCGGTTCTTGCGACCGTCAAGATTCTGCTCGAGCGCGCGGCCCATGCGGTCGAAGCCGTCGACAACAGCCGTACCGGTCTGCAACGGCTTGAGGCGCGGAGCTTTGACCTGCTCATCGTCGACATCTTCATGCCAGGGATGGACGGCTTCGAGACGATGAAGCTTGTTCATCGGTCGCGGCCGCAAATGCCGGTCATCGTGATGTCGGGACAGCAGTTCGCTCTGGCCTCTGAGCGTCAGCTTGACTTTTTGCACATGGCAACGCGGCTGGGGGCCGTCTCAAGTCTGCAAAAGCCGTTCAGGCCCGCTGAGCTCCTCATGGCGGTCGACGGCAGCCTGTCAAGTTCGCAGCCCCCTCCGGGCCCGCCTCGAAAAATGCCGGCGGGCTTTCCCTCCGAACGGCGATAAGTACAGTATGTCCCCGGTTGCGTCGCTCAGGCAGTTCGCTGACGCGGCATGCGAGCGCGAATCTCAAAAGCGCGAGCCTTAAGGAAGACGCCGGGGTCTGGAGACAAAAGTGGAAGCAGCCGACGACCGCAATATTTTTCTCTCGACACTGCCCGCCACCAGCCGCGACCGCAGGATTGCCTTCGGCGTCATCGCAGCTTCGGCTATTTTCTTTGCCGCTGCCCTTCCCTTTTCCCGGGTGCAGTTGACGGCGATCCCGGCTTTCGTCGCAAGCTATCAATCCGCGCTCGCGATCAACGACCTGATCACGACGATCCTCTTGCTTTCGCAATTTTCGCTGCTGAGGTCACGGGCCCTTCTGGTTCTTGCGAGCGGATATCTGTTCACCGCGATCGCCACAATCGTTCACGGCCTGACCTTTCCAAATCTGTATACCGCCAGCGGGCTTCTGAACGCCGGCCCACAGACCACGGCCTGGCTTTACATGATCTGGCACGGCGGCTTTCCGCTCTTCGTGCTCGGCTACGCCCTGCTCAAGGATGAGGGTGGCGGCCGCCAAATCAGGGGATCGGTCGGGGCATCGATTGTCTGGGCCGTGATCGCGGTCTTTACGGCTATGGCGGTTGCGATCTTCGTGGTGACGGAAAAGCACCATATTCTGCCGACGCTGATCACCGACAAAGGCTACGCGCCGGCGTTATTTGTAGCGGCGCTGACGGTGTGGCTCGTCAATCTTGCAGCCCTGCTCGTCTTGTGGACTCGCCGGCCGCACTCGGTCCTCGACGTCTGGCTCATGGTGGTGCTGTGCGCGTGCCTCTTCGACGTGGCGTCGTCGGCGCTGCTCAACGCAAACCGGTACGACCTGGGGTTTTATGTCGGCCGCCTCTATGGGCTCGCCGCCGCCTGTTTCGTGCTCGGTGTGTTGCTCCTGCAGAATATCAATTTGCAAGCGCGGCTGTCCCGCCTGCTCGTCGCACTGCGTCGCGAGAGCGCCTCCGAGCAACGGCGCCATTCCGAACGCGAACGCCTGTTCAGCGCGGTGGTCGAATCTTCCAACGACGTCATCATCGTCCAGAAGCTCGACGGTACGATCACCGCCTGGAATCCGGCCGCCGAGCAACTGTTCGGATATACCGCCGCGGACGCAATCGGCCGCCATATCGACCTGATCGTTCCGTCCGAAAAGCTCGAGGAACTACACGATATCCTCACGCGCGTAGGCCGGGGCGAGTCCGTCGCCCATCACGAGACCTTGCGCGTGACCAAGGACGGCCGCTTGCTGACCGTTTCACTCTCGATCTCCCCGCTGCGCTCGATTTCGGGCGAGATCATCGGCGCTTCCAAGATCGCGCGCGACATTACCGAAAGCAAACGCACGCAAGAGGCGCTTACCCAGGAAATCGAGGAGCGGCAACGCATCTTCGAGACGTCGCAGGATCTCATCCTGGTCACGGATGCCACGGGAGCGTTCGTCCAGGTCAGCCCGAGCTCGATGACCATTCTGGGCTTGAGGCCGGAGGAGATGATCGGCCGTAGCGCAATGGAGGTCATCCATCCGGACGATCTCGAAAGCACGCGGCAGGAGATGCGCTTCGCCCGGCGCGGGCGCCAGATGCGCAACTTCGAAACCCGCTACGTCCACAAGGACGGGCACGCGGTCAATCTGGGCTGGATGGGAACGTGGTCGGAGCCGGTCCAGCGGCATTTCTTTGTCGGCCGCGACCTCACCGAAAAACAGGCTGCCGAAGCACAAATCCGTCAGGCGCAAAAGATGGACGCCGTCGGCCAACTGACCGGCGGCGTCGCCCACGACTTCAACAATATCTTGACCGTCATCACGGGCACGATCGGCATTCTGGCCGATGCCCTGGCGCACGACCCGCAGCTTTCGGCGATCGCCAAGATGATCGACGATGCCGCAGAACGCGGCGCGAGCCTGACGAAGCATCTGCTTGCCTTCGCACGCAGACAACCGCTGCAACCGCGCGAGGTCAACGTCAACACGCTGGTCTTCGAAACCATAACACTCTTGCGGCCGACACTCGGCGAGCAAATCCAGATCAACCCCCTGCTGGCGGAGAACGCCTCACCTGCTTTGGTCGATCCAAACCAGCTCACCACGGCCCTCCTCAATCTGTCGATCAATGCCCGCGACGCCATGCCGTCCGGCGGCAAGCTCGTGATCGAGACCGGCAATGCCTACCTCGACGAGGACTACGCCGCGATGAACAGGGACGTGACTGTCGGCAACTATGTCATGATGGCCGTCAGCGACACCGGCACCGGAATTCCGGCTGCAAATCTTGAGCGGGTGTTCGACCCGTTTTTCACCACCAAGGAGGTCGGCAAGGGTACGGGCCTTGGACTGAGCATGGTGTTTGGCTTCGTCAAGCAATCGAACGGCCATATCAAGATCTACAGCGAGGAAGGTCACGGAACCACGGTGAAAATCTACCTGCCGCACGCGGCCGGATTGTCGGATACATCAGTGGAATCGTCGGCGTCGACAAGCATTGCCGTCGGCAACGAGACGATACTGGTTGTCGAAGATGACGCTCTCGTGCGTCGTTATGTCATCACCCAGATCGAAAGCCTCGGCTACAGGACGCTTGAGGCCTCAAGGGCGTCGGAGGCCCTGGAGATCATCGATGGCCCCAACCATATCGATCTTCTGTTTACCGATGTCATCATGCCCGGCTCGATGAACGGCCGCCAACTGGTCGACGAGGCGCTGGTGCGGCGGCCCGGATTGAAGACGCTGTTCACCTCGGGCTATACCGAGAACGCCATTGTTCATCACGGCCGCCTCGATACCGGCGTCCTGCTACTCGTCAAGCCGTACCGGAAGTCCGATCTGGCACGCATGATTCGAATGGCGATCGAGAGCTAAAGGCGGCGTTGCGATGAATAACCTCCTCACCGACATCGCCGGCGTTCGCGTCGGCCACGCCGGCGATCCCACGCTTGCCTCCGGAACGACGGCGATCATCTTCGACCAGCCCTTCGTTGCAGCCATGGATGTACGTGGCGGCGGTCCTGGAACCCGCGAGGGCGCGCTGCTCGATCTCGCCAACACCGTGGAGAAGATCGACGCCATCGCGCTTTCCGGCGGTTCGGCGTTTGGACTGGAAGCCGGCGGCGGCGTGCAGGCCTGGCTTGCCGAGCGGGGTCGAGGCTTCAACGTTCGCGGCGCCATTGTTCCGATTGTGCCCGGCGCGATCTGCTTCGACCTGCTCAACGGCGGGAACAAGAACTGGGGGCGCTTTGCGCCCTACCGCGAACTCGGCTTCGCGGCGGCGGCGGCAGCTACAGAGACCGGTTTCGCACTCGGCAGTGTCGGCGCCGGCCTTGGCGCGTTGACGGCCAACCTGAAGGGCGGCCTCGGCTCGGCTTCAGCCAAAACCCCCGACGGCGTGAAGGTCGCAGCACTCGCCGTGGTCAATGCGGTCGGCACCGTCACGGTCGGCGATGGGCCATGGTTCTGGGCGGCGCCGTTTGAGGTCGATGGTGAATTTGGCGGGCGCGGCCTGCCGGCGTCGTTTACGCCAGACATGATGAAGATGCGCATCAAGGGCGGACCCGCGGCGACTGAGGCGGAAAGCACAACGCTTGCCGTGGTCGTGACGGATGCCGCTCTCACCAAGACCCAGGCCAGGCGTCTGGCCATGATCGCGCAGACCGGATTTGCACGCGCGATCTATCCGGTGCACGCCCCGATGGATGGCGACGTGGTGTTCGCGGTATCGACCGGCGAGCGGAAAATCGATCCTCTGATCGGCCTCACCGAACTTGGCATGATCGCAGCCAACGTCACGGCACGCGCGATTGCCCGCGGGGTCCACGCGGCAACGGCGCTGCCCTTTCCCGGCGCAATGCCGGCGTGGCAGGATCGCTTCGGTTAGGCGCTCAAGGAGAACGGGCTGAATCCGAGCGGAATCGCAGTGGATTGAACCAGCTGGTTGATCGAGTTATAGGCCGACGAGGCCGTGTCGGATGCCGAGGCCGATGGACCGGACTGATCGCCTAACGAGGAATCCGAACTGCCGGAATCGAGTGCGCCGGCAAGATCGCCCGAAGTCAGGCTCTGGGCATCGATCAGCGCGCTGAAGTTATCGGACGAAATCAGGGCGCTGCTGAATCCGGAAAGAGCTGACGGGGCCGCCTGTGGCGTCGAGGAACTGTCTTCCACGTCGGACAGAGCCGGTCCAAAGCCACCGCTCGGCTGCGACGACGCCGGTTGGGGCGAGGTTAGCGACTGGATGGCATCCAGGGCGGCCGAGGCCGCGCCAATAGCAGGCAGCATGGCAGAGCTCCAACTGGCCGCACGCTTACGTGTGACCTTTCAGTATCGGTCAGCAAGCACCGTGCCATGGCAAAAAAGCCAACAAAATGAGAGCTTTCACGATTCCGGAACATGGCCGCCGATCGGCAATCGGTGCCGCTTGCGGCAGATTTTTCCACTGTCTCAGGCCCGATTGCCCGCAAACACCAGTACAGTGGATCGGAACACGAGTACGTGTTAGGCGGGAACGTACGCTAACGCCGCGACGCGGTTCTTACGGAAAACAGGGCACATGTCTCAAGCCTTCGCCCCACGTCCCCTCGTCATTGCGCCATCGATCCTGGCGTCCGACTTCTCCAAACTCGGCGAAGAGGTGCGCGCGGTCGATGCCGCCGGCGCCGACTGGATCCATCTCGACGTGATGGACGGGCATTTCGTGCCCAACATTTCCTACGGGCCCGACGTCATCAAGGCGATGCGTCCGTACACCAAGAAGATTTTCGACGCGCATCTGATGATTTCGCCGTGCGATCCGTATCTGGAAGCCTTCGCCAAAGCGGGGTGCGACCACATCACGGTGCATGCCGAGGCAGGTCCGCATCTGCATCGCTCGTTGCAGGCGATCCGCAGCCTAGGCAAGAAGGCTGGCGTCGCGATCAATCCGGCCACGCCGATTTCGGCGATCGAATATGTGATCGACAACATCGATCTCGTGCTGGTGATGTCGGTCAATCCCGGCTTCGGCGGACAGGCTTTCATTCCCTCCACCCTTGGCAAGATTCGCGACCTGCGGGCGATGACGGCAGGGCGTCCGATCGACATCGAAGTCGATGGCGGCGTGGGGGCGGATGTGTCCGGCCAGTTGGCCGCCGCCGGCGCCAACGCCTTCGTGGCGGGTTCTGCCGTTTTCAAGGGCGGCACGATGGAAGCCTATAAGGCGAACATCTCCGCAATCCGAAACGCCGCGGCGCTCGCGCGAGGCGAGGCGATCTAGCAGTTTTCAGCGCGGTGCGGCGGCGACCGCCTCGGGCGGACAGTGATGCGTCGCACGAAACAACCGTCCCTGCACATGGCAGTCCGGGGTGCCAACCATGGTCAGGCTTTGCTGCGGCACGGGCCGGATTAACTGATGCCAATGGTGATGATGAAGGTGCTTTGCTGCCGCACCGTTCGCAAAACTCATCGCGGCTGCGAATGTCACGCAGGTCAGTAGCGCAAACTTCTTCATTTTGCCTCGTTCCGATCACGAGCCGATTCACGCGGTCCCGCCCCTACCCTAGCGACGAACCGGTCGGAGTCGATTGCACTTGATGGTGACTTAAGGCTTGCGCGCTTCGACGCCCCTTAGCAGAAGCGCAAGCAGAGAATCGATCCGTGCGGGCAATTGCGGATCGTTCCACTCGTCAGCATGCGCGGGATGATGGAAGCGGGTCACCGCATCAAAGATCGCCCGGGCCGTCGCGGCAGTATCGGCGATTTCGAAAGCGCCCTGCTTCACGCCATCCTCCAAAATCAGCTCCAGCTGATCGGTCAGGCAGGCTTTGTGCGCGCCCACTGTCTTGCAGGCTTCTTGTGCCAGCGTCAGATAGGTCGCAAACATCTCGGGATCTTCGAGATACCGTTTCTGCTTGGCCGCGAACAAGCCGCGGAGCCAGCGATCGAGCTTGGCCGGCGCAGGGCCAGCGCTTTCGGCGATTTTGGCAAGCGGCGCGCTGACGCGTTCGAGCCAGCGTTTGGCAACGGCCTCGCGCAGGGAAGCTTTGCTCGGGAAATGGCGGTAGACGCTGCCGTGGCTCACATCGAGCGCACGCGCAACATCAACGACAGTCGCCTTTGCAAGGCCAAAGCGGCGCAGAACGTCTTCGGTGACTTCCAGAATGCGTTCCGGGGTCAAAACCACATTCTCGTTCATCGGCGCACCTCCTGCTGGCGTCGGCCTGATCTATGGCAGGCCACCTCTGGCGGTTAGCGGGCGAGCCGTTCGGCCTGTTCGGCCAGATGCTCGGCAATCCGCCGATTGAGCCAGCGTTGGATTTGGGCGGTTAAATGTAGAATTTCGATGGTCATGGCTTTAGTTCCTGAAACTGGCCCCGGCTTGCCGCCTTTAGCGGCCTCGCCGGGGGGACCCTGAAGTAGGCGTCGAAGCCAATATAGGGCATCTTGCTGACAGATTTCAATATCTGTCATTCAATATTGTGTGATGAGGGGGATATCTGTGGGCTTGCGGTGGGGTCAGCTTCTTGCCTTTAGAAGGCGGTTTTCACCACCTATCCGCTCTGCTAAAGCGCCCCAGACCCCATAAAAAGCCCAGAGTCGCCAATGATCCCCCGCTATACCCGCCCGGAAATGGCCGCCATCTGGGAGCCCCAGACGCGCTTCAAGATCTGGTTCGAGATCGAGGCGCACGCGGCTGACGCGCAAGCGGAATTGGGTGTCATTCCAAAAGAGGCCGCGAAGGCGATCTGGGCCAAGGCCAAGGATGCCACCTTCGATGTGGCACGGATCGACGAGATCGAGCGCGAAACCAAGCACGACGTTATCGCCTTCCTGACTCATCTGGCCGAGATCGTCGGACCCGAAGCACGCTTCGTCCACCAGGGCATGACCTCCTCGGACGTGCTCGACACCTGCTTCAACGTGCAGCTCACCCGCGCGGCCGACCTGTTGATCTCCGACATCGACAAGATACTCAGCTCGCTGAAGAAGCGCGCCTTTGAGCACAAGATGACGCCGACCATCGGCCGCTCCCACGGCATCCATGCCGAGCCCGTCACCTTCGGGCTAAAACTCGCCTACGCTTATGCCGAATTCACGCGCGCCCGCGAACGGCTCGTCACCGCCCGCCACGAAGTTGCGACCTGCGCGATCTCGGGCGCGGTCGGCACCTTTGCCCAGATCGACCCGCGCGTGGAAGAACACGTGGCCAAGGCCATGGGTTTGCGGCCGGAGCCGATCTCGACCCAGGTGATCCCACGCGACCGCCACGCGATGTATTTTGCCACGCTTGGGGTGATCGCCTCCTCCGTCGAGCGTCTGGCCACCGAGATCCGTCACCTGCAACGCACCGAAGTGCTGGAAGCGGAAGAATTCTTCTCCGAGGGCCAGAAGGGTTCTTCGTCGATGCCGCACAAGCGCAACCCGGTGCTGTCGGAAAATCTCTCCGGGCTGTCGCGCATGGTGCGCGCCTATGTAACGCCTGCACTGGAGAATGTGGTGCTTTGGCATGAGCGCGATATCTCGCACTCCTCGGCCGAACGGATGATTGGGCCCGACGCTTCGGTGACGCTGGATTTTGCGCTCAACCGCCTCGCCGGCCTCGTCGAGAAGCTTTTGATCTATCCCGAGAACATGCAGAAGAACCTCAACCGACTCGGCGGGCTCGTTCACTCACAGCGGCTTCTGACCGCGCTGACGCAAAAGGGCGCGAGCAGAGAGGACGCCTACAAGCTCGTGCAGCGCAATGCCATGCCGGTGTGGCGCGGCGAAGGCGACTTCCAGTCGCTGCTCAAGAAGGACGCGGACGTCAAGAAGTACCTGACGGACGCCGAGATCGAGGAACAATTCGACCTCGGCTATCACCTCAAGCACGTCGACACGATCTTCAAGCGTGTGTTCGGCGCGGCCTGACGAGAAGACGTCAGCCCGCTTTGCCGTCCACCATTCGCGCGGCCACGCGATCGCGCTTGATGAACTGGTGCCAGGCCGCGGCGGCGAGGTGAATAACGATCAGCGCCAGCAGCACATAGGCGGCGTAAATGTGCCGATCTTCGAAGGCATCGGCGGTCGCCTTGTCGGGTGAGGTGAACTGGGGCACATGAAACAGTCCAAAAAAGCTGCCGTAATCCCCCTGTGGTCGAGCTCCTGAATGAGCCCAACCGAGCATGATCACCACGAAGGTGACCAGGTAAAGCGCGCCATGGCTGACCCACGCGGCAACCCGCTGCCACGATGACGTACCCGCCGGCAACGCAGGCGTCGGATTGAGTGCGCGCCAAATCAGGCGAAGAGCGGTCAGAACAAGCAGGAGATAACCGATATCGGCGTGGATCGAACGGTAAAAGAAGCGATCCGGCCGCGCCGGGATGTGGTTCATCCACCACCCAAACGCCAGCATGCCAATAATGGTGAGGCCGAGAATCCAGTGAAAGGCGCGAGCGGCACTGCCCCAGCTCGAAGTCGTATTCCGTATCATTCGTGATCCCGCAGTTTGAATTCATACTGACTACATTAAAACGATGGTTTTCGTCGTGCCCGACTTGGCGGCCCTTTCTTAGAACCTGTGCAAAGCGAGAGTTATTCCCGATGCCAATCGTTCGCAAAAACAACTGAAAGGTAACGCCAAATCGGCTAAAATCGCGTCGTGAATGGACCTCCGACGATTCTTGTTTTTGATACCGGCCTTGGCGGCCTCACGGTGTTGCGCGAGGTCGTGCGGGCGCGTCCCGACGCTCATTATCTATACGTCGCAGATGACGCTTTTTTCCCTTATGGCCCTCGCAGCGAGGAAGAAGTTGTCGCGCGTATGGTGCCGCTGATCGGCGAATTGATATCAGCGCATCACCCGGACCTCGTCGTGATCGCCTGCAACACGGCCTCCACCCTGGTCATGCCGCATTTGCGCGAGCGCTATGCCGTGCCCTTTGTCGGCACCGTACCGGCGATCAAACCGGCCTGCGCCGCCTCAAAAACCAAGCGCGTCTCGGTGCTCGGCACCAAAGGCACGGTCCGGCGCGAATATACCAAGGACCTGATCCGGGATTTCGCGCAAGGCTGTGAGGTCACACTGGTCGGCTCAGCGGAGCTCGCGTCACTGGCCGAGGCCGCCCTCAGCGGCGAAGCGGTCAGCGACGAGCAAATATCGGCCGAACTGACGCCCTGCTTTGTCGGCGCCGGCGGCGAAGCCTCAAAGCGCACCGACACCATCGTGCTCGCCTGCACGCACTATCCGTTGTTGCTGGACCGGTTGAATCACTTGGCACCCTGGCCGGTCGCCTGGATCGACCCCGCCCCCGCGATCGCCAGACGCGTGGTCAATCTGTTGGGCGAACTGGTCGGCAATGACTGCGGCACCGTGGCGAGAATGATTTTCACCTCCGGAAAGCCGCACCGCCTGACTGAAGCCCTTGTGCCGTTTTTCGGCGGCCGCGTCCCGGCCTGAATCAGGCTATCTATATTTCCATATATGTTTCAGATATTTATCGACGGCCCATCTAGCGCTCGATAAAGTCGAATGGAAACCGAGCGGAACGATGCGCGGAACGAAGCGAAAAATATCACTGCTGCGCATTTTCATTATCGACATGATGCACGCGTCGATGCGCGTGCCCGTTGTTTCGTTGTCGCGCCGGTTCGATATCGCTCCACTCGTGGCGGCGCGCGCCAAGGCCAAATCCCCACCGGGCTGGGCCGCTACATTCCTCAAGGCGTTTGCGATCGTCGCGAAGGACGAGCCGGTGCTGCGCACGCTCTACGTCAAGCTGCCCTGGCCGCATTTCTTCGAAATTCCGCGCAGCATCGCCATGGTCGCGGTGGCGCGGGTCGAAGACGGCGAGGAATGCATCCTGCCAGAGAAGGTCCCGACCCCTGAAGATCGCCCGCTCGCCGACATCGACGCGCAGATCCGCCGCGCCAAGAATGCGCCGCTTCAGGAAATCCCGTCCTTCCGGAAAATCCTGATGGCAAGCCGCCTGCCGCTGCCGTTGCGCCGCTTGAGCTGGTTCATCGGCCTCAATGTCGGGCGCATGAGCGCCAACAATTTCGGAAGTTTTGGGGTGACGTCCGTCTCGGCCTACGGCCCCGGCGAGCTTCAGGCGTTAAGCCCAGCTCCGTTCCTGTTGAGCTATGGCCGGGTCAGGCCGGATAACCGGATTGACGTGATCTTGCGCTGGGATCACCGGGTTACCGACGCCGCCGTCATCGCGCGGGTACTGACCCGGCTGGAACAGGTGCTTAATTCAGAGATTTCAACGGAAATACTGGCCCCAACCGCCTGAAAGCGGAGCCCATTTACGTTGACATGCACCAGCTTACGTTGACATGCACCACGTTTCTCCCTAGAAACCGCCTGCTCGCGGGCCGTTTTCGGCCCGCGAAGCGTTTCGCGACCCGCGGTCCATCCTCCAGCTTGGGGCTTGGACCTGTCGGCACCGGGAAGTTCCCGGCGCACAGGAGGGCGCGTTTCCTCAACCCAACCTACTCAAAGAGGACGCGATGACAAAGCGCAGTGAGGCGAAGTACAAGATCGATCGCCGTATGGGCCAGAATATCTGGGGCCGCCCGAAGAGCCCCGTGAATCGCCGTGAATATGGCCCCGGCCAGCACGGCCAGCGCCGCAAGGGCAAGCTATCGGACTTCGGCGTCCAGTTGCGCGCCAAGCAAAAACTCAAAGGTTATTACGCCAACATCAGCGAACGCCAGTTCCACGGCATTTACGTCGAGGCCGGCCGGATGAAGGGCGACACCGGTGAAAACCTGATCGGTCTCCTGGAGCGCCGTCTCGACACGGTCGTTTTCCGCGCCAAGTTCGTTGCCACGATGTTCGCCGCCCGCCAGTTCATCAATCACGGCCACGTCAAGGTGAACGGCCGCCGGGTCAATATCGGCAGCTACAAGCTGAAGGTCGGCGACGTCGTCGAGATCAAGGAATCTTCCAAGCAACTGACGCATGTCCTTGAAGCGAGCCAGCTTCCCGAGCGCGACACGCCCGATTTCCTGGAAGTGGATCACGGCAAGATGACCGCCAAATTCATCCGCATTCCCGCGCTGACGGACGTGCCGTTCGCGGTGCAGATGGAGCCGCATCTGATCGTCGAATTCTATTCGCGCTGATGTGATTCAGCGCCTGAAACGAGACCAAGGCCCCGGTTTTGCCGGGGCCTTTTTGTTTGGATATGATCGGCCGATGAGATCCGAAATACATGATCCAATGGCCTAATCTGAGAGACGTCGTTCAATGACCTACTACACCCCTGCCCGCCGCGATCCCAAGGCGCCGTCCGTCCGCATCAACCTGTTGTCGGACACGCAAACCCGCCCAACGCCGGGCATGCGCGAGGCGATGGCGCGCGCCGAAGTCGGTGACGAGCAGGTCGGCGATGATCCTTCCGTCAATCTGCTTTGCGACCGCGTCGCTAACCTGATGGGCAAAGAGGCCGCGGTGTTTTTGCCCTCCGGCACCATGTGCAACGTGACGGCGACGCTGGTGCATTGCCGGCCGGGTGACGAACTTCTGGCCCACGGCTCCGCCCACATCATCGCCCGCGAAGGCGGCGCCCATGCTGCGCTTGGCGGCTTCCAGATCACACCGCTGACAGGCGCCGACGGGAAGTTCACGCCCGACATCTTCCGCGCCGCGCTTCATCCGCGCACGCGCTACCAGCCACCGCAAGCGCTTGTGAGCGCCGAACAGACCGCCAACATTGGCGGCGGCACGATCTGGAAAAAGGCCGATCTCGATGAGGTTGTGAAGATTGCCAAGTCGGAGGCCAAGGCTGGCCCGCTGGCCACCCATATGGACGGCGCGCGGCTGTTGAATGCGACGGTCGCCACCGGCATCAGCGCCCGCGAGATGACCGCGGGATGGGATTCAGCCTGGATCGATTTTTCGAAGGGCCTGGGCGCGCCGATCGGCGCGGTGATCGCTGGCACAAGCGACTTCATCGACGAGGTCTGGCGCTGGAAACAGCGCCTCGGCGGCTCGATGCGCCAGGCCGGTATTTGTGCTGCCGCCTGCACCTACGCGCTCGACCACCATGTCGATCGCCTGGCCGAAGATCATGCCAATGCCCGCGCGTTGGCACGAGGACTGTCGCAGATCCAGGGCATCGAGGTGCAGGAGCCTGAAACCAACCTCGTATTCTTCCGCCCCGACGGCGCCGGCCTCACGGCCACCGACATGGTCGCCGCCCTGAACAAGCGCGGCGTGCAGATCGCCGTGATGGACGGCCGCATCCGCGCCTGCACGCATCTCGACGTCACCGCCGCCATGATCGAGGAAATGCTGGGGCACGTGCGCGAGATCGTGCGGAAGGTGTAATCTTCTCAGCGGGTCGTCCTATCCGCAGCTAGCCGCAACACCGCCAGCATTGATGTGAAGAACATCGTGAACAGCATGGTGACGACGGTGGCCGCCCTGAGATCACCGATGCGCCAGAGGTGACCGGCGGCATCCATCGCCTCGCCGCTCTGGCCGATCAGCCACGGCGTCAGATGGGTGAGACCCGAACTCAGGTAAAGCGCAATCGCGATCAACCGAAGCGCCTTACCACCGTCGAAGGACGGTGCCGGGACTTCGCGTCGGCCGCTCAGATAGAGCGCGAAGGCTTGATAGAACAACCATGAAGTCAACAGCCAGCCGGCATAATTCGACAGCGGCACGCCGAAATGCGCGCCGCCGTCGTGCCATATCCAGGCTTTTGAGATCGTGGAGACCGGCGGGTCCATCACCACGTCCCACTCGGTCATGACAAAGGCGGCAACGATCGGCCATGCCAGCAACTCGAATTTGCTGCGCGGACGTGCCGGTGCGCCGAGCAAGGTCCCGGCCAGAATCCACGAGAAATATCCCATGCCGAACCAGAGCGGCCCCACAATGACAGGAATGACGCCGACATGCGGCAAGCCGGCTCCAAGCTCGAAGTGATAGCGGCCGAACGGAAACCCGGTGAGAGAACCTAGATTCTCCATGGGAAAAGTAATGGCGACGCAGATCAAAAACAGCGCCAGCGCGTCTTTCCAGCCGTAAAACAACGCTGCATGAACGCAAGCGGCGAGGATGCCGATGGCGGCCAACGCCTGCGCCAGCGGCGTCGGATTCCAAGCAAAGCCGACAACCAAAGCCAGATAGACCGCCAGAAGGAGTCCAATAGCCACGCCAGTCGGCGAGAGCGACCCGCGGCTGGCTGTCTCCTGCACCACCATGGGGCTGTTATTTCTCCAGCGCCTGATAAATCAACGTCTTCAACTCCAGCTGGATACGTTGGCGCTGCGACTGCGACTGCATCATGCAGATTACAAACATATCGTCTTTGGGATCGATGAAGAAGAACGTGCCGCCGGCGCCGTCCCAGCGATATTCGCCTATCGCAAGCGGCGGGTTCTCAACCACCCGAACCGCAAACCCCAGGCCGAAGCCGCTGTCGCCACTCGGAAAATAGAAGTAGTCGCGCGCGATCTTCGTTTCCGGCGGCACAAGGTCCGAGGTCATCAGGGCCACCGTCTCCGGCTTGAGGTACTGCCTGCCGTCGAGGCTACCGGCCTGGAGCAACATCTGCGCGAAGCGTGCATAGTCGGCGATGGTGCCGAGCATCCCTCCTCCGCCGGATTCCCAACGCCGCCGCTTGACGGGATCGCCGAGCCCCCTGATGGAGCTCAGTGTATGATCGCCAGGCAGCGGCTCAGCGATGCGTGCGCGTCTGGAATCATCGACGGTGAATGCCGTATCAGGCATACGAAGCGGATCGAGCAGCCGCTCTTTTTCGAATTCATACAGCGACTTTCCGGAAATGACCTCGATGACGCGGCCGAGAACGTCGGTCGAATGGCCGTAGTCCCACAACGTGCCTGGCTGTTCGGCGAGCGGCAGTTTCGCGAGCCGCTCAGTGAGCAGCGCGTTGTCGAAATCGCCATCGAACAGGCCGCTACTGGCATAAAGTTTGCGAACCGGACTGTCGCCGTAGAACCCATAGGTAATGCCGGAGGTGTGACGCAGCAGGTCGAGAATGGTGATCGGGCGCACGAGCGGTTCGCTGCCAAGCGATATCTTGCCGTCGGCGTCGTGGGCCTCGACAGCGGCCCGCACGTTGGCAAAGGCCGGAATATATTTCGACAACGGATCGTTGAGCGACAGCTTGCCGTCCTCGACCAGCATCATGGCGGCCACGGACGTGATCGGCTTCGACATCGAATAGAGCCGGAAAATGGCGTCCGCCGTCATCGGTCTTTTGCTCTCGACGTCGAGCACACCGAAATTTTCGAACAGGGCCGGCCGGCCGTGCCGTTGGATCAGAAGCACCGCACCGGGAATCTTGCCGGTTGCGACTTCGTTGCGCATGTAGTCGCGAACATGCGCCAAGCCTTCCGTTGAGAAACCGGCGGAAACGGGTAGCGACGATTCCGCGATCGCCACATGAGCTGCCATCGCAGCCCAGAAAAGCACGAGCGCCGCTGCGATACGCGAACGCAAAGCGCCGTCGCCCACCTCACGAAGTTTCATGATCTATTTCGCCACCCGCCAAGGTCGTCAAAAGTGTAACCGCTGGCTCAATCAGTACAAGCCTTCCCAAAAGCTGCGAGGACTTCCTCGTGCAAGTCGCGACTGTCGCGGGAAAAGCAGCAGAAAATCACGCGCGCGAGTGAGGGGGCCAAGGGCAGCGCCTTTACGGTCGCGGTGATTGCAATTTTAGCTGCGAGATTAGCTGGAAATCGAAAGACGCCGGTCGAGATAGCGGGAAACGCGACCGATGCAAGGTTGTTGTCGCGGCAAAGCTCGATGGAGCGGCGATAGCAGGACGCGAGTTGCCCATCCTCGCCACGATTGCCGCCATTCCAGATCGGCCCAACCGTGTGGATCACATGCTTGGCCGGCAGCCGATAACCTTTGGTGATCTTGGCGTCACCGGTCTCGCAGCCACCGAGCGTGCGACATTCGGCCAGCAATTCAGGCCCGGCCGCATCGTGGATCGCGCCGTCAACCCCGCCGCCGCCAAGCAAAGACGTATTGGCGGCGTTGACGATGGCATCGACCCGCAACGTCGTGATATCGGCGACGACGACTTCAAGCCGCACATCGCCGATTTGGCGCGCCATCAGATTAAATCAGGCGACGGTTGAAGCCGGCACGCCCTTGTCGGCGAATAGCTGCTGCAATTCGCCAGCCTGGAACATCTCGCGGATGATGTCGCAGCCGCCGACGAATTCGCCCTTCACGTAGAGCTGGGGAATGGTCGGCCAGTTGGAGTAGGTCTTGATGCCGTTGCGAAGCTCGGCGGATTCAAGGACGTTGAGGCCCTTATAGCCGACCCCGATGTGATCGAGGATTTGCACCACCTGCCCGGAGAACCCGCACTGCGGAAACTGCGGCGTACCCTTCATGAACAGCACGACGTCGTTCGACTTCACTTCGTTGTCGATGAATTGCTCGATGCTCATATTCTTTTCCTTTTGGGGCGGGTGAAGCACCCCCTTTTTATCGGGCCTCCAGCCGTCACACCGGCCAGCCCGCGATTCCCATATATGTACCCCAAACGATTGTGCATCCAAAGCAATTTGGCAATCGGGCCTGCCATGCGGGGGCGGTCTGCCCGCACCCACGGAGGCGAGCGGTCACGTAGAGGGGCGGCAATTCGTCCGTATCAGGGAGGCTTTTTTCCCAGATAGGAACTCCTATCTAGGACAGGCTGTTCTCGAGGAACCACCCTTCGAGGCCAACGTTCTCCCTTTTGCGACCCGGAGACTCCAGTGACGAAGCCCGCATCCGCCATTGCCGCCTCTCATGCGTCGTTATTTTCCGAACAATCCGGCCTCGCCGATGAGCTGACGGAGGCTTTTCTTGCGGTGCGGAATGAGAGCGAACGCCGTGCCGCGCCCTTAAGCCCCGAGGACCAGCTGATCCAGTCGATGCCGGACGCAAGCCCGGCCAAATGGCACCGGGCCCATACCACCTGGTTTTTCGAGCAGTTTCTGCTGGGCGAGCACAGTCCCGGGTACAAGCCGTACCATCCCGACTACGCCTTCCTGTTTAATTCCTATTACGTCAGCGCCGGACCCCGGCACGCCCGTGGCCGGCGCGGGGATCTGACCCGGCCCTCGGCCGATGAGGTCACCGCCTATCGCCGTCATGTCGACGCCGCGGCGGTCAAGTTCTTTCGCGAGGCCAGCGACGACCAATTGGCAGCGATTGCGCCGCTGGTCGAGGTCGGCCTCAATCATGAGCAGCAGCATCAGGAATTGATGTTCACCGATATCCTGCATGCCTTTGCCCAGAACCCGATCTATCCGGCCTATGACCCATCCTGGCGCTTTCCGGTCGCAAGCGGCTCCGGCGACGACTGGATCAGCCTCAACGAAGGCATCCACTCAATCGGGCATGCCGGTGACAGCTTTCATTTCGACAACGAAAAGCCGGTCCATCGCGCGCTGGTGGGTCCGGTCCGCCTTGCGCGTAACCTTGTCACCAACGCCGAGTGGATCGCCTTCATGGCGGACGGCGGCTACACCACGCCGACGCTGTGGCTGATGGACGGCTTTGCCGCCGCCAGCGCCGAACAATGGCAGGCTCCCGGCCATTGGCGCGAGATCGACGGAAAATGGCACGTCATGACGCTCGCCGGATTGCAGCCGGTCGATCCGGAAGCTGCGGTCTGCCATATCAGCTATTACGAAGCCGACGCCTTCGCGCGCTGGCGCGGCAAGCATCTGCCAACCGAAATGGAATGGGAAGTCGCCGCGCGCGCGGGCCATCTCAACGACGCCTTCGGCATTGTCTGGCAATGGACCCGCAGCGCCTATTCGCCCTACCCCGGCTACCGGGCGATCGAAGGCGCGCTCGGCGAATACAACGGCAAGTTCATGGTCAACCAGCTGGTGCTGCGCGGCTCGTCGCTGGCGACGCCGGACGATCATAGCCGTGTCACCTATCGGAACTTCTTTTATCCCCACCACCGCTGGCAGTTTACCGGCCTGCGGCTCGCCGACTACGCCGACTGAATTCTTGATTTATTGCGCGCCCGAAAGCGCGTCCGGGAGATTGTCATGAACGTGCATGCCACCGCTCTGACCGAGGCGCACCATCTCGACGAAATGACATCAGCCTTTGCCCGCGATGTGATCGACGATCTGTCGCGCGCCCCAAAACGGCTATCACCGAAATATTTTTACGACTCCACCGGCTCTGAACTGTTCGAGCAGATTACGCTGTTGCCGGAATATTACCCGACCCGCACCGAGCTTGGGATACTGCGCGACCACGGCCGCGCGATATCGGCAATCGTTCCCGATAGCGCCGCGCTGGTCGAGTTCGGCGCCGGATCGACCACCAAGGTGCGGCTGTTGCTCGGCGAATGCCGGCGGCTGGGGGCCTATGTTCCCGTCGACATCTCCGGCGATTTTCTCAACACCCAGGCCAGCGCCTTGCGCGCGGATTACCCCGATCTTGCCGTTCACCCCGTCACCGCGGACTTCACCGCGCCGTTCGAATTGCCCGAAGCGGTACGTGACATGCCCAAGGTCGGTTTCTTTCCGGGCTCGACGCTCGGCAACTTCGAGCCGGGCGAGGCCTGCACCTTCCTGAAGAGCGCCCGCGCCATCCTCGGCACAGGCGCGCGGATGCTGATCGGCGTCGATCTCGAAAAGGACGAGCGCACGCTCTATGACGCCTATAACGACGCGGCCGGCGTCACTGCCCGTTTCAATCTCAATGTGCTGCACCGGATCAACCGCGAACTCGGCGGCGATTTCGACCTCAGTGCGTTCATCCATCGCGCGATCTACAACCGCGACCGCCATCGCATCGAGATGCACCTGATCAGCAAGAAGGCGCTGACCGCGCAGATTCTCGGCAAGAAGTTCTCGTTCCGCCCCGGCGAAAGCATCCACACCGAGAGCAGCTACAAGTACTCGATTGATCGTTTTGACACGCTCGCCCGTGTCTCAGGCTGGGATTTGCTGGAGTCCTGGACCGACGCTGCGGAAATGTTCTCGGTTCACGCGCTGGTGGCTTCGGATTGAGTCTCTTTCGGAATTTGATAGCCGCGAATTATCTACTATAAAGAAGGATATACCAGCTGAGCAACCAGGGCGGGAACAGTGAAGCACTTTTGGTTTGGGATTCTGTTAGTAGTACTGAATCTTGGAGGTGCTTCCGCCGTTACGGCACAGGGATCTCTACCGGAAACCGCCGACTGGATAGCGTGCAAGAAAGCGCCGACCAATATTTGCATGATCAACACTGCGCTTCGCATTGCGCAAGCTTCGGATGACGCCAGCGTTCGGACGGCAATTGGACGAGCGCAAGCCAAGGCCGGCTTGAAAAGTGAGGCCATTGCAAGTTTTCAGCATGCCCTCGCGATCGCCCAATCTCCCGGACTAGAGCAGGTCCGCGCGATGATGACCGCCGGCGTCGCATTGGGGCAAGCGGAAGCCGGCCTTAGCGGCGAAGCCGCCAGAACCCTCGCCCTTGCGAAACAATACGCGATGGCTAGTAACCGACGAGACGTCGAGCTTTCGGCCATAGCCGTGATACAGGCGCGGATGGGCGATATCGCTGGGGCAAATAAGTTAGCTGAGTCGATTGGCGGAGACGACCGCCTTTCATCGGATGCGCTTCGCGAAATCGTCGGGGAATATCTTAAGGCTGGGAAAACGGCCGACGCAGCGCGGACGGCGCAATCTATCGTCAACGAACGAATTCGCGCTAGGTCAGTAGCTGCAGTCGTTGGAACGCTTGCAGAGAGCGGAAACTTTACTGAGGCCGAACAACTTGCTTCGACAATTCAGAATGAACAGTTTCGTGCCGCTGCTTTGGCAGAAATTGCAAAGGGGCAAATAAAGAACGGACTGAACGGCGCGGGAAAAGGCAATTTCGGTAAGGCTCTGAAGGCTGCGCGATCGATTTCCGGCGATCAGCTTCGTGCCGAAACCTTTAGCGATATCGCTCGAGCGCAGTCGAGCGCCGGATTAACGTCCGACGCTTTGTCGACTCTGGAAGAGGGATTAGCCGCGGTCAAATTAGTCACTTCACCACAACAAAGGACGGCCAAAAGTCTCCTCATATTGGCCGAGGCAGATATAGGACGTTTCGCCGAGGCGATTTCGTTGGCCCGCTCTATTGGCGACAATCCGCCTGTGGGATCAATGCTACTGTATACCATAGCAAAGACGGAAATTAAGATGGGCAGAACCGATGAAGCTATCGAATTGGTCCGGACGATCGGAATTCCGCAATATCAAGCTATGGCACTGGCTGAAATCGCATCTGCTCTACCAAAATGATAACGTCAGATCAGTTCATTTACTGTCAACCTTTTGGGGCGCAACGAGAGCGACTCCCAGACCGCGACGACCACCATCAGCAGCGTGGTTGCGATCGACAACATCAGCGGAGACATGTCAGAACCGAACCAGCCGAGTACGCCCAACGAGATAATGCCGACGCCATGCGATAGCTGAAGCCAGCCGCGAATGGCGTGTTTGAACAGGATGGTTCCGATCAAAAACAGCATGGGCCCGCCAACGGCGCTGACCACCGTCCTCACATCGGAATGACCGCCGGGATGTTGAAGCACGACATCGTCGGCAACAGCCGACAGAATGATGCCGGCGACGATCGGCAAATGCAGATAGGTGTAAGCGAGCCTTGCGAGCCGTCCGGGCTCGCTTGAACTTGAGATCAACTCGGAACCGGCCTCGGCGCCCTTGTGGAAATAGAGCCACCACATCGCGAGCGCAGCTATGAAGGACGACAAAAACGCGGCGATGACCTCAAAACTCCATTTCAGGTCGGCGAGGGTCGCGCCGGTCACGACGATGGATTCGCCAAGCGCGATGATGATGAAGCCGGCGCAACGCTCGGCGAGATGGCCGCCTTCGACGTACCAGTCCGCGACCGAAGACGCGCCGTATTTCGGAATCCAGAATCGCACCATGGGCGAAACATATTCTATGCCCAAAGCCAGCGCCCAAAACTCGAGCCTTGCCTGCCCCTGCGCCAGCCCTCCGGCGATCCAGAAGACGGCCGAGATCGAAAGCCAGACCAGGATGCGGATGGCGTTGAGCCGCGCCATGGTTCGGTGGCGCGGCGTCGATACCAGCCAGAAAATGGTTCGGCCGACCTGCATGACGGCATAGGCGATCGCAAACCACAGGCCGCGTGAATCGAAGGCCAGCGGGATCGAAGTCGACAGCACGAGTCCGCCGAGCATCAGGAGGAACAGGAGGATGCGTACCGGCGTGAGTTCGGGGTTGAGCCAGTTGGTGATCCAGGAGGTATAGACCCAGACCCACCACACGCTGAGCAGCAGCAAGGTCGTTTGGGCCGCGCCGAGCGGGGTGAAATGCGACAGCAGCGTGTGCGACACCTGCGTGACCGCGAAGACGAACACCAGATCGAACAGCAATTCGGCATAAGTGACCCGGCTATGCTGATGCGGCACGATCGGGCGAAACAACGGACCGCGCTCGATATCCCAGGTCATGTCGCGCCAGTGCCCACTTTCCGAGGTTCGTGTATCGGGGGCGGATCAGTCAGTCCGGTACCCCCGTCTGCAAGGCAAGTGCGTGAAGTACCCCTCCCATCTGGCCGCGCAGCGATTGATAGACGATCTGGTGTTGCTGGACGCGCGACTTGCCGCGAAACGATTCCGAGATCACGGTCGCCGCATAGTGGTCGCCGTCGCCGGCAAGATCCCGGATCGTCACCTGGGCGTCGGGAATCGCGGCCTTGATCATCGATTCGATATCGTGGGCGTCCATCGGCATCCCGGACTTCTCCATGTCCCGCTTCGTCAGGATGCTTCAACTTAGCGCGAACGGGCTTCTGGGTCACGCCTTCTCGCACTATATTCGTCGTCGGATCACAGGAGAGCCCGGCAGGCGTGCGGGCCGAAAGGCGGACAACCATGAAATTACCCGGCCCCGACCATCCGATCACGATCTCGGCAAACCCTCGCCGTGTGCGCGTTTCCGCAGGCGGCGTCGTGATCGCCGAAACAACCAATGCGCTGACGCTAAAAGAAGCCAGCTATCCCGCGGTCAGCTACGTACCGCGCAAGGATGCGAATATGGAACTACTCAAGCGTAGCGAACGCGTGACGCATTGTCCCTATAAGGGCGACGCGAATTATTTCAGCATCCTCGCGGACGGTAAAACCATTGCAGACGCGATCTGGACCTATGAGACGCCATTTCCGGCCATGACCGAAATTTCCGGCCATCTCGCTTTCTATCCTGACAAGGTCAAAATCGAGGAAGTGACCTGATTTCATCAGGCCATACCGGAATGGACTAGGCCTTGCCGGCCATATAGGCCGGAAGCCAGCCTTCGAAACCGTCCTTCAGCGAAGCCACCGAAACGGCGTCCTCGCCGGCAATGGCGATCGCATCTCCGCCTGCCGTTCCGATCCGCGCGCAGGTAACACCGGCACCCTTCATCTTCGCCAGCACCAAACCCGCCTGCTCAGCCGAGACAGTGACGACATAGCGCGCCTGATCCTCGCCAAACCAGTAGGCATGCGGCACGATCGATGCTGGCGCAGCCAACAATTGCGCGCCGATCCCGCTGGCGATCGCCATCTCGGCGAGCGCAACCAAAAGACCGCCGTCTGAAATGTCGTGGGCCGCGGTTGCCGTCCCTGCGCGGATCATGCCGCGCACGACGTCGCCATTGCGCTTTTCGGCCGCGAGATCGACCGGGGGCGGCGCACCTTCTTCACGTCCACAAATGTCGCGCAGATAAACGGATTGGCCAAGCCAGCCCTGGGTGTCGCCGATCAACAGGATGGCCTCACCGCCAGCCTTGAACGCCAGTGTGGCGGATTTGGTGAAATCGTCGAGAACGCCGACGCCGCCGATCGAGGGCGTCGGCAGGATGCCGCGGCCGTTGGTCTCGTTGTAGAGCGAGACGTTACCCGACACGACCGGAAAGTCGAGCGCGCGGCAGGCTTCGGAGATGCCCCTCAGGCAGCCGACAAACTGACCCATGATTTCGGGCCGCTCGGGGTTGCCGAAGTTGAGATTATCCGTGATCGCGAGCGGTCGGCCGCCGACGGCCGTGATGTTGCGCCAGGCTTCAGCGACCGCCTGCTTGCCGCCTTCGAATGGATCGGCCTCGCAATAGCGCGGCGTGACATCGACGGTGAGCGCGAGCCCCTTGGGCCCATCCTGCACGCGAACCACCGCTGCATCGCCACCGGGACGCTGCACGGTGTTGCCGAGAATAACGTGATCGTATTGCTCCCACACCCAGCGCTTCGAACAAAGCTCGGGCATTGCGATCAGCTTTTGCAGCGCCTGAGCGATGCCCATCGGCGCTGTCACCTCGCGCGCGGCAATCACCGGCTTTGTTGGCTGCGCCACATGCGGCCGGTCGTAGAGCGGGGCTTCGTCGCCCAACTCCTTGATCGGCAGGTCGGCCATCACGTCGCCGCCGTGCTTGACGACAAATCGCTTGCTCGGCGTGGTGTAACCGACCACCGCGAAATCAAGGCCCCATTTGCGGAAGATCGCTTCGGCCTCTTTTTCTTTCTCGGGCTTAAGCACCATGAGCATGCGCTCCTGGCTTTCCGAGAGCATCATCTCATAGGCGCTCATGCCGGTTTCGCGCGTCGGCACCGCATCGAGATTGAGATCGACGCCTAGATCGCCCTTGGCGCCCATTTCAACAGCAGAGCAGGTCAACCCCGCCGCGCCCATATCCTGGATCGCGATCACGCAATCGGCCGCCATGATCTCGAGGCAGGCTTCCAGCAGAAGCTTTTCGGCGAAGGGATCGCCGACCTGCACGGTGGGGCGCTTTTCGGCCGAGTCATCATCGAATTCGGCCGAGGCCATCGAGGCGCCATGGATGCCGTCACGCCCGGTCTTGGAGCCGAGATAGACGATTGGCATGTTCACGCCGGAAGCCGCCGCGTAGAAAATCTTGTCGGTATCGGCGAGGCCCACCGCCATCGCGTTGACCAGGATATTGCCATCGTAGCGGGTGTGGAAACGCACCTGCCCGCCGACGGTTGGCACGCCGAACGAATTGCCGTAGCCGCCGACACCGGCAACGACTCCGGAAACCAGATGCCGCGTCTTCGGATGTTCCGGCGCGCCAAAAGACAGCGCGTTGAGGCAGGCGATGGGGCGCGCGCCCATGGTGAAGACGTCACGCAAGATGCCGCCGACGCCGGTGGTCGCGCCCTGATAGGGCTCGATGTAGCTCGGATGGTTGTGGCTCTCCATCTTGAACACGACTGCCTGGCCGTCGCCGATGTCGATGACGCCGGCGTTCTCGCCCGGGCCCTGGATCACCCAGGGCGCCTTGGTCGGCAGGCCGCGCAGATGGATGCGCGAGGATTTGTACGAGCAGTGCTCGTTCCACATCGCCGAGAAAATCCCGAGCTCTGTGAACGTCGGCACACGGCCGATCAGCTTCAGGATACGCTCATACTCGTCCGGCTTGAGGCCGTGAGATGCGACGAGTTCGGGGGTGATTTGCGGCTGGTTGGTCTGCATCGGACGATCAGGCTGCCCGATCAAGATGCGCGACCAGGCCTGCGAACAGGCCACGCCCGTCGGTGCAGCCCATGATGTCTTCAACGTGGTTTTCCGGATGCGGCATCATGCCGAGCACATTGCCGCGCTCGTTCACAACGCCCGCAATGGAATGCGCCGCCCCGTTTATATTAGCAAACTCGCCGACGTCGCCATCCGCCGAGCAATAACGGTAGAGCACCCGCCCCTCGCCTTCGAGGCGTTTCAACGTCTCTTCATCGGCTTCGTAGTTGCCCTCGCCATGGGCGACCGGCACGCGAATAACCTGGCCGGCGTTATAGCCGCGGGTGAACGGCGTATCCGAACGCTCGACCCGCAGATGCACGTCCTTGCAGATGAATTTCAGTCGCGCATTGCGCATGAGGACGCCGGGCAATAGGCCGGCCTCACAGAGAATCTGAAAGCCGTTGCAGACGCCAAGCACGAGGCCGCCTTTGGCGGCAAAGTCCCGCACCGCGTCCATCACGGGCGCGCGTGCTGCGATCGCGCCGCAGCGCAGGTAATCGCCATAGGAAAAGCCGCCCGGCACCACCACGAGATCGGTACCATCAGGCAGCGAGGTCTCGGCATGCCAGACCATCGCGGTCTCGTTGCCCGAAGCGAGTTTCAGCGCGCGCGCCATATCGCGCTCGCGATTGATTCCGGGAAAAACGAGAACGGCGGATTTCATTCGTCGGACCTAGTTCTTCGCACCTTTGAGGGCGTATTCAAACGTGCCTAGATTTTCTTCACTTGTCTTTTCATCACTTGATGAGCTGCTCAGCCACGCCTGCCAGTTAGGACCAACGACGTCACCCGAAACATAGTACGCCTTTGAGCCATCCGATAACGTAGCGATACTACGTGTTCGTCCCGTAGCAAGATCAAGTGCAGATGGAGAAAATGTCTTACCCGGCTCACCCAGCATTTCCGATACTATCGCTTCATATTTTTTCGATACCCCCGGAAAGGGTGCAGAGTTGGGTGGGTCAAAGTGGCAGATCACCCGCGATCCCTTTACACAATCGGAGCGATCGCACACGTAAACGTGCAAATCGTGCGGCCCATCGATGTATCGCCAGCCGTTTATCATGACCGGTGCGGCGGCGTTGGCCAAAGAAATCCCGGCGACTAAGCTCGCCAAAATTACTGCGGTTCGGAAACGAACGGCGGATTTCATATGGTCGGTGCGTCGTGCAGTTCGAGACGTCGTTCGATATGCTCGAGCCGAGCGTCCGATCGGCCAAGTATGCCATAGACATTCTGGATATCTTGCAACATCGAGACTTGGTGACCACGCAGCGCGTTCAGCTCAGACTTTACCTCGTCGATCTTGTGATCCACGCGATCAAGCCGCTGTTGTACCTGCTTCAGTATCTCGAAAATCAACTCGTTGCTGACTTCCGCCATTTATCGAGTCCTCAACCCTTCATCTCGATAGCATAATTCTCGATCACGGTATTGGCGAGCAGCTTGTCGGCGGCGTCTTTCAACGCCGCTTCGGCCTTGGCCTTGTCGGCACCGGCGAGTTCGATGTCGAACACCTTGCCCTGCCGGACGCTGGCGACGCCATCGACGCCAAGCGATTTTAGCGCGCCTTCGATGGCCTTGCCTTGCGGATCGAGAATACCGGACTTTAGCGTAACGGTGACGCGCGCTTTCACGAAATCGCCCTCACCCCTTGACCAGCACCGGGCCTGAGCCCGCCGGCCGCTCGTTTTCCATCAGGATGCCGAGGCGCTTGGCGACTTCGGTATAGGCCTCCAGCAGGCCGCCGAGATCCCTGCGAAAGCGATCCTTGTCGAGCTTCTCGTTCGACTTGATATCCCACAGCCGGCAGGAATCCGGCGAGATCTCATCGGCGACGATGATCCGCATCATTTCGTTCTCGAACAGACGTCCGCATTCCATCTTGAAATCGACCAGACGAATGCCGATACCGAGAAAGAGCCCGGTGAGGAAATCATTGACGCGGATGGCCAGCGCCATGATGTCGTCGATCTCCTGCGGTGTCGCCCAGCCGAACGCGGTGATGTGCTCTTCGGACACCATGGGATCGTTGAGCTGGTCGTTCTTGTAATAGAACTCGATGATCGAACGCGGCAGTTGGGTGCCTTCCTCGATGCCAAGGCGCTGCGACAGCGATCCGGCTGCGACGTTCCGCACCACGACCTCGAGCGGCACGATCTCCACCTCGCGAATGAGTTGCTCGCGCATGTTGAGACGGCGGATGAAGTGGGTCGGTACGCCGATGTCGTTGAGGTGCTGAAACAGGTACTCCGAAATCCGGTTATTGAGGACACCCTTGCCCTCGATTACCTGGTGCTTCTGCTTGTTGAACGCGGTCGCATCGTCCTTGAAGTGCTGGATCAGGGTTCCCGGCTCCGGACCCTCATAAAGAACCTTGGCCTTGCCTTCATAAATACGGCGTCGACGGCTCATTGGGATGTACCGTGTGTTGTTGAAATCCATGAAGTTGGTGTGCTCCGGATGCCAAGAGGGACGACCCACGACGGAGCTGCCGTGAAGGCCAGGGTACCTACGAAACAGAACGAGAACCTAGCCTAGAATCGACCCTATCCGATTGGCCTATCCAGTACAATCGATCCGCCCCGCCGAGAGGCAGGTTTTACCGCCTCGTTTGATGCTCGCGACCCGCTGAATTCACAGTATTATTTAGGCATGCGGCCGTCCCGCCGCAACGACGCTAAAACAGCCCTCCCGGAGGAACTTTCGCCATGACCACGTTCGACAAACGCGAGGAAGGCTTTGAGAGGAAATTTGCCCTCGACGAGGAGCTGAAATTCAAGGCGGAGGCGAGGCGCAACCGCCTGCTCGGCCTGTGGGCGGCGGAGAAGCTGGGCATGTCAGGCGAGGCGGCCATGGTTTATGCCAAGGAAGCGGTCGCGGGCGCCTTTGCCGAAGGCGGAGACAGGGCGGTCGTCACGAGGGTCGCCAGCGACCTTTCGGCGAAGGGCATCACGGAAGCGGCCATTCGCGCGCAAATGACCGAGTTGATGGCGCAGGCCATCGCGCAGGTGAAGGCGGGAACATAGGCGAACGGCCGCCCCTCATCATGAGGGTTTTTGCCGGGCGGCCGCTATTTCAGAGTAATTTGCAGACTCATCGTACCATTGACGTTGAAGCCCTCTTGCTGCTGCTGGTTGAACTGCCGTGCGTTCGTGGCGTTGAGATTAACGTTGACGGATTCCATCCGGCAGTCTTTTGCGAGAACCTCCCGCAGCAGATCGCACTCATGCGCAGCCATTTCGTAAACCATGCGTTGCGCTTTCTCGCGCAGCTTCTGCGCATCCTCGCCCTCACCGGTTGGCCCGGTCATGAAAAAACTGATGTTATTCTGAACGCGCGTCATGTTGTCCTGCCGCGGCCCGATTTGCGCGATGGCAGGAGAAGCCAGAATCAGGGTCACGCTCGCAACGATCGCGCACTTGAAAGACGTCATGGAAGTTCTCCGGGATAGAAGGACGGTTGAGACGTCCTATCAATCCCGGGTTGCAAATTAGCGAAGCAAGGGCGGCGCAATCGTGCGTTCCGCTTCACAACGAATTAACCAGCAAAACCGTCCGCGAGGTCGCGTCATCCATCCGACATTCCGGGATGATGCGTCACCCCTCCTTGAAGCCATATTCCGGCACGTTGCCGCTCGCGCCGTAATATTTGTAAGGCAGGAACTTGCCCGACATCGTGATCTTGACCCGATCGCCCTTCGGATTGGGCAGGCGCTCCATCACCATGTCGAAGTCGATCGCCGACATGATGCCGTCGCCATATTCTTCCTCGATCAAAGCCTTCCAGGCCGGGCCGTTGACCATCACGAGTTCGTAGAAGCGATAGATCAAGGGGTCGGTCGGCGGCATCGGCGCACCGCGCATCGGCACCTCGTTGAGCATCGCCGTCTCTGATTTCGAAAGCCCGAACAGCTCGGCCGCATTCGCGGCTTGCGGCTTGGTCAGCTTCATCTGGCCGAGGCAAGCGCCGACGATCAGCACCTCCGAATAGCCTCCGATTTTTTCGCAGATGTATTTCCAGCTCCAGCCCTTCTCGCGCTTGATGTCGAGCAGCTTTTCAGTGAGGTCGGATCGCTTCATGTGTCACTCCCTTCGTCATGCCCGGCTGTGGCCGGAAATCGCCGTCCATGGTTTCTGTGTGTCCGGCGGCCCGTCGGATACCGCGGCGATCGCAAGACCCGCTTTGGCGATCTGCACCACCGGCACATGGCGAGGATCGTGATCGGGCACCTCGGTTGCAAAGCTTTTGCTGCGGCTGACCAGAAAATCGACGATGTGGTTTCGTAACCCGTAGTAATAGGGATGGCGATGCAGATCGATGCGGCCACGATCCTTCGGCAGCGGATTTTCGACGATTTCGGCCAGCACCGCGCCCGGGCCATTGGTCATCAGGAATATCTTGTCGGCGAGATAGATGGCTTCGTCGACATCGTGGGTGATCATGAACGCGGTCTGTCCGGTCTCCAGGCAAATGCGGCGGACTTCGTCCTGCAAGGTGCCGCGCGTCAGCGCATCGAGCGCCGAGAACGGCTCGTCCATCAGCATGATTTTTGGCGTGATCGAAAGCGCGCGCGCAATCCCGACGCGCTGCTTCATGCCGCCCGACAGTTCCGACGGACGCTTGTGCTCGGCACCGGTGAGGCCCACGAGGTCGATGAATTTCTGCGCATGCGCCCTCACCTTGGCGCGGTCCCAGCTCCGCCATTTGGAGGTCACGGCATAGGCGACGTTGCCGAGCACCGTGCGCCATGGCAGCAGCGCGTGGCTCTGGAAGATCACGGCACGATCAAGACTCGTGCCTTCGATCGCCTGACTATCGACGATCACCGTCCCCTCGCTGGGCGTATCGAGGCCGGCCAGGATGTTGAGCACGGTGGTCTTGCCGCAGCCGGAATGACCGATGACGCAGGCGAATTCGCCGCGCTGGATCGATAGCCACAGGTTTTCGAATACCGCGATCTCGCCGCCCGAAGGCGCAGGATATCGTTTGGCGATGGCCTCGATCGAAATGAATTTGTCGGTCATCGCTCCCCATCCCTGTCCCGCACGCGGTGCGTCACGAAGTGATGCGCCGCAGATGCGGGACCCATACCTCCGCGCTGGGTCCCGGTTCGGCACCGCGTCGCTATCGCGCCGCAATGCGCCCGGGACACGAGAGTTGGTTGCGAAGTCATCATGCTCATTCCGGGAACGTCACCATGCGGGTGAAGCGCGCGAGGATCTGATCGAGCAGCATGCCGACGAGGCCGATCAGGAGAATGGCGATGATCACATTGGTGATCGAGAGGTTGTTCCATTCGTTCCAGACGAAGTAGCCGATGCCGGTGCCTCCAACGAGCATTTCGGCGGCGACGATCACGAGCCAGGCGATCCCGATCGAAATCCGCATGCCCGTCAGAATGGTCGGCGCCGCGGCCGGCAGGATCACGGTGAATGCTCGCCGTAGCGTGCCGACCTCAAGCGTGCGCGCGACGTTGATCCACTCCTTGCGCACGGCGGCGACACCGAAGGCAGTATTGAGCAGCATCGGCCATATCGAGCAGATGAAGATCACGAAGATCGCGGACAGGCCGGAATCCTTGATGGTGTAAAGCGCGAGCGGCATCCAGGCGAGCGGCGAGATCGGCTTCAAGACCTGGATGAACGGATCGAGCGCCCGGCTGATCAACGGCGACATGCCGATCAGAAAGCCGAGCGGAATAGCGACGAGTACGGCGAGCAGATAGCCAAGGCCGACCCGCGCAATGGAGTAGCCGAGCTGGATACCGAGCCCCTTGTCGTTCGGGCCGTTGTCGTAGAACGGCCGCTTCAGGTGCTCCCACAATTTGGCGGCGACATCCAACGGTCCAGGCATTGCCGACTTGCCTTGCGTCGCCGTCAGCCCCATCAGCTTGGCATATTCCGGGCTCATATGGCCAACCGCGCTTGTGCTGCGGGTGGCGAGGTGCCAGACGCCGATAAAGGCCAAAAATAGCAAGACCGAGATGATCGCGGCGCGAAGGCGGAGGGAGGAGGTCATTCAATCCTCCGCGCGCGCCGTGTCCCGGGCGCTGCGCAGCATGAAGCTGGGCGAAGTGACGCGCTGCTGAACCGGGACCTATCGTGTCCTATTGGATCCCGGTTCTGCGCAGCACCGCTACGCACGGTGTGCTGCGCGCTGCATCGCGTCCGGGACACGCAAGCCGATCTCCTCACGACGACTTCCTGATCTTGAAGCTGTTGAGATAGTCCTCGGGGCTCGCGGGATCGAAGGTCTTGCCCATCACCGCAAAGGATTTGTAGGAAGCGGCCGGCGGCGCGAACCCCATCTCCATCATGGTTTTGCGTGTATCGGTTGCCAGATAAACCTGCTCGGCGATCGCTTTGTAATCCACATCGCCCTTGATCTGGCCCCAGCGCTTCATCTGCGTCAGCATCCAGACCGCAAAGGACTGCCACGGAAACGGGTCGAAATCGACGCGCTTCGGGTCGGCCTTGATGTCCCCTAACCCGTCGGCGTAGGTGCCGGTCAACACCTGTTCCAGCACCGTGACGGGCGCGTTGATGTAGTTCGCCGGCGCGATCGCTTCTGCGATCTGCTTGCGGTTCTCCGCTTTCGAGGCATAGGCGGTCGCGTCGAGAATCGCCCGCGTCAGCGCCGCGAAGCTATTCGGCGATGTCGTGATGAATTCGCGGCTCGCCGCGAAGCTGCAGCAGGGATGCCCGTCCCAGATCTCCTTGGACAGCACATGCATAAAGCCGACACCGTCATAGATCGCGCGCTGGCAGATATTATCCGGCGCGAGGAAGCCGTCGATGTTGTCCGCGCGCAGATTGGCGACCATCTCCGGCGGCGGCACCGAACGAAGCTGCACATCGGTATCCGGGTCGAGGCCGTGTTCGGCGAGATAGTAACGCAAGAGATAATTGTGCATGGAATAGTCGAAAGGAATGGCGAATTTCATCCCCTTCCAGTCTTTCGGATCGCGCTTGTCCTTGTGCTTGATCGCGAGCGTAATGCCCTGGCCGTTGATGTTCTCGATCGCCGGCACGGCGAAGGGTATCGCCTGCGCGCCAAGCCCGAGCGAAATCGCAATCGGCATCGGCGCCAGCATGTGCGCCGCGTCGTATTCCTTGTTGATGGTCTTGTCGCGAACCACGGCCCAGCCGGCGGTCTTCACCACTTCCACGTTGAGGCCATGTTTGGCATAGAAGCCGAGCGGCGCGCCCATAATGATTGGCGTTGCACAGGTGATCGGGATGAAACCGACCTTGAGATCCTTCTTTTCGGGCGTGCCGGCGTCAGCAAACGCCTCGGTCGCCGTCTGAAGCGGAAAGAATTGCGAGATCGCAGCCAGCGCCGTGGAGGCCCCGACCGATTTCAGGAACGCCCGGCGCGCGGCATCTTTCGGAAACATTGCGCGCATCACGGCTGACGCAACGACGCCTTCGTAACGTTTTTCGTCGCTTGTCTCTCGGCTTGTCTCCTGGCCCGCAACCGGCTCGCATCGCATCGCGAGCGCCGCTTGAACGTGCTCGGCTTCAGAGCCGTGCTGGCCGCAGGCGCAGCCGGTCGGCGACAGCGGACGGTCAAAATCGAAGGGGTCGTCAAAAGTGGACATGCCTGCATTTTCCTTAACCCGGAGAGCAGCGGTCATCCCGCCACCTTCCGAAGATTCATCGCCCGGCCACGAATGCGGCCGGGCGATGAAAAAGCATGCAGGTTCTATGCCGCTTTGCTGGTCAGCTTGGGCTCGACCGGCAGGCCTTCCTCGATCGGCAGCGAGGGATCGCGCGACCATTCGTTCCAGGAGCCGAAATACATCCGCACGTCCTTTACGCCGGCGTTCTTCAGCGCGAGGAAGGTGTTCGAGGCCCGCGCACCCTTGAAGCAGTAGAGATAGACTGGCGTGCTCTGGGTGATGCCAACGGTGGCGCATTCGGCCAAAATTTCGTTCTTTGACTTGAAGCGCGGCCCTTCGGCGGTCGGCTTCATCATCCGATACCATTCGAGCCAGACAGCGCCGGGGATGCGTCCCTTGCGCGGGCAGAAATCCTTCCCGTACGGAGACGAGCTTTCGCCGATCCACTCGTCGATGTCGCGCACGTCGAGCAGCGCGATGCCGGGCTTGTCCAAAGCGGCCAGCATGGTCTTGGCGTCGATCAGGATGTCGCCAGCTTCCGGCACGATCGAGAATGAGGCCGGCTTGGGCGCTGGCACCGCGGTCGTGGTCGGCAGTCCCTTGGCGACCCAGGCGTCGTAGCCGCCATGCAGCACCTTGATCTTGGGGTAGCCGAGCATGGTGAGAAGATAGTAGCCGCGGCAGGACTGGCCGAAGCCCGAATTCATCGACTGTTCGTAAATGACGGCGGTTTCCTTGCCGGAAAGTCCGGCTTTACCGAAGGCGTCGGCGAATTTCGTCTTCAATTCGTGGATGCCCTCGGGCGTCGAGGTAGCAAGATAAGTGAAGATTTCATGCACGTTCACCGCATTCGGGAGGTGCCCCGCGGCATAGGCATCGGGGTTGCGGGTGTCGATGATGACACACGGCTCTTTCCCCGTGAGTTCGGCGAGTTCGCTGGCAGAAATCAGAACGTCCGTCATGGCAGCCTCTCCTTTTTTACAAGTGCAAGTTTGGTTGGGGGTCGAAAAACCTCACATGTCCGCCAGCATCTTCCGCAATTGCTTGGTGGCGGGCGTAACGATGGCGACGAAATAGGATTCGCGAAGCCGGCGCTGGGCGCGGTGGCTCTTGAGATAACCGCGCGCGCCGCAGTGGAGCATGGCCGCATGCGCCGCCGCGACGCTCGCCTCTCCGGCACGCAGCCGAAGGGCTATGACCTTGCGCCAGTAAGTTTCTCCGTCGTTGTAGGGATCTGCCGCGAGCGCCATCGTTTCCTTTTCAAGCTCGGCGAGCAATTCCTGGAAATTGATCGGCTGCTGCGGCAGGTAACGGTTGACGTGGCCGAGCGGCGGATCGACCTCGTTCATGATGGCGATGCAGTCGCGAATGAGACCCGTGGCCATGCCCATCTGAAGCAGGATGAAGCCCGCGCGAATTCTCTTCACGAACGGTCCTGCCGGATCGGCCAGAATGAGATTGTCGGGCACAAAGACGTCGCGGAATTGCACGCCGTAGGTACCGGTGCCGTCCATGGCGAGGAACGGCTTGCACGGTTGCAAGGTGATCGCCGGGTCCGAGCAATCGGCGAGGAACATCACGGCGCCGCCGGGCTCGTCCTCGCGCTCAAAAATCGTGCCGAAGAAATGATGAGGCCCCAGGTTCGAAACCCAGGGCAGCGCGCCCTTGACGATGTAGCCGCCCTCGACCTTGCGTCCCTTCAATTTGAGCTTCTCAATCCCGAAGAAGCTCTTCATTGGATTGGAAAGGCCGGTGCCGCCGAGAATCTGCCCGGTCGCAAACTTGTCTGCGAATTTCGCGATCAATTTGGGATTGGTCGAATTCGCCGCGTACCAGACCAGCGTATTCTGGCACCACGCCATGAAGGCGGTCGCGCCGCACACTTCGCCAAGGGCGGAGATGGATTGAATGGCGCAGCGCAGATCGGCTGCGCCATTCTTTGGAAGGTGGCTGCTCCAGGCCCCGACATCGCCGAGGCGGTGAAGCAGTTCGTCCGGGTAGACCGTTCCGGCGTCGATGGCGTCCGCCATGGGCGCAAGGTTTTTGCGCGCGATGGTCGCGACCTGCTCGGCGATCGATGCCGAGGACAGATCGTGGTCAACGACGTGCCGGTTTAAAGCCACTGAACCCATGAGAGACCCCTCCGCCTTGGCCTGACTTCGCCAAATCTCCTAGGAAGCGCTGACCTCGAGATTGACCGGGCGGGTGAAGGTGTTGGCGACGGGTGACCACTTCTTGACGTGATCGACGAGTGCATCGATCTCGCTCTTCGGCACGCCTTCGCATTCCATGTCGACCTTGACGCGAACGTCCGTGAAGCCGACCGGCTTCTCGCTGACATCGCCGGTGCCCCAGACGGCCGTGATGTTGAGATCGCCCTCAAGTTCCAGTTCGAGCTTGTTGACGGTCCAGCCGCGATGGACGGCATTAGCGTGAAGCCCGACCGCGAGGCAGGAACCGAGTGCTGCGAGCGACGCCTCCGACGGATTGGGCGCGGTGTCATCGCCGAGCAGGCCCGGCGGCTCATCGACGATGTAAGGTGCGAGGTTGCGGATGTAGTTGGCATGGCGGAACTTGCCTTCGGCCACCGTCTTGCATTTCAAGGTCTTGATGACCTTCGGGTTGGCCTTGCCGTTGGCGATGAGTTGCTCCAGCCCGTTCTTGTCAATCGGGGCAAGGCAACCTGTAAGCACTGTTTTTTGAGCGGCCGAGGTCATTGAGTTTTCTCCCTAGGAGCCAAGGATACCGAACGGTCTGTTTCGTGCACGAAGCGTGCCAGAAAGGCCCTGGGAGAAAACGCAAAGCGATAAAGCCGCTTAGCCGAACCTGCCTTCAAATCGATCAGCGGCCGCCTGCTCAATCGCGATGCATTTGCTCTTACACAGCGATCAATTTGCGCGCAGCAAGATGCAACTTGAACCAAGCGAGCCAGTCGGATTAACTGGGGCCATGGGAAAGCCATCTTCGAAGCGACGTTCAGCAGCTGCTCCTCACGACGCCGGCGACGACGAATCTGCGCGCGGGCGTTTGCTGAATGCCGCGACGTATCTGTTCTGCAAGAACGGTATCAACGCCACCGGCATCGACGCCATCATCAACGAGGCGGGAACTGCGAAGACGACGCTCTACAAATTGTTCGGTTCGAAAAACAACCTGGTTCACGTCGTGCTCGAAACCGAGGGCAAGCAGTGGCGCGAATGGTTCATCGGCGCCATTGAAGCCAGCGGCGGCAGCCCGCAAGCAAAACTCTCGCGGATTTTCCCGGCGCTGAAGGACTGGTTCCGTCAGGAACGTTTCTACGGCTGTCCCTTCATCAACGCGGTCGGCGAACACGACAAAGACCAGAAGCAGCTGCGGGCGATCGCGATGCGGCACAAGAAGGTCGTGCTCAGCTATATCGAGAAGCTGGCTGGCGAGATGGGCGCCGCTGAGCCCGGCGTGCTGGCGCATCAGCTCGGATTGCTGATGGACGGCGCGGTCGTGGCCGCCATGGTATCGCGCGATCCAGCCGTCGCTGACACCGCGGGTCTGGTGGCCGTGTCCCTGTTCGTGCCCGCCAAGCCGAAAAAGCCGAAGCGCGCCGTGAGCGCGGACGAACAGCTCGCCGCCGTCTGAAAGCAGAGCGGGCGGCATCAGCGCCTACCCCCCTGTCTTCGCCTATTTGCCGAGGTGGTTATCGAAGAAGCCGGCGATTTCCTCGAACACTTCCTTTGACTCCGGCGCGGTATCGTCGCGAATGTAATGCGCGTGCGCCATCCCCTCATAGACCTGAAGGAACGCCTCGACGCCGGCCTGGCGAAGCTTGCGGTGAACACGGACGGTGTTGCTCAGCAGCAGATCGCGTGTGCCGCTGGTGAGGATGGTCGGCGGAAATCCGTGCATGTCGCCATAGACCGGCGACAGCATCGGGTCCTTCATGTCGTGCCCGTTGGCATAGACAATGGCGCCCGCATCGCAGAAGCCGTCAGGCGAGACCAGCACGTTGTCGACCATCGCGTTGGTGGTGAAGGTGTCGCCCACTTTCGTGACGTCCGACATCGGCGTGCCCGCCGCGATCGCGCCCGGCATCGGCAAGCCCTGTTCTTTCACCTTCAACCCCATTTCGAGCACCAGCGCGCCGCCGGCCGAGGTGCCGAAGAACGCCATGTTCTTTGCCGGCGTGGTCTTGAGGGCGGCCTTGTAGACCGTGATCCCGTCATCGAGTGCGGCCGGGAAATAGGCTTCCGGCGGCATGCGGTATTCGACCGAAATCACCTTGATGTGCCCGAAGCCGGCCATGAAGATCGCTTCCGGCAAGGACGCCTCGCCCGGATTGAGAACGTAGCAGCCACCATGCATGTGGATGAGCTGGCGGTTGCGGTTCTCCGGCGCGATCGTTTCCGGCGTAATAACGAAGGCGCGCACGCCGTCGATCGTGGTCTTCTCGACCTTGACCTTCAGCCGTTCCATCATGCCCGGCACGTTCTTGATCAGCGCAGCCGCGCCGGCATCGGCCACCGGCTTCCACTCCTCCCCGGTCTTGGGACGGATGTCCCAGTTCGTCCGTAAGGGAGCGCCGATGATCTTTTGAAGCTGCGGGCTGACGTCGCTCGGCGCCGAAAGCGTCTTGGCCGGCACGTCGAGGGTGCCCGGAGCCGGCGTTTGCGCCCGCGCCGCCGTGGCAAAGGAGAGCAGCGCAAAGCATCCCAAGGCCACGACAGTTGGGCACAAGGCATGCGCTATCGCGAGCTGCGACTTCTTCATCGGTCGTCTCCAATTCCCAAACTATGCTGTTGAAAAACCGCGCGCTTATTTAAGCGCGTCCGCGACCTTGGCGAGCCCCGCATTGGCGCAGACTTCGTCCTTCTCGCCGCCCGGCGCCCCGGAGACGCCGACGCCGCCGATCACCTCGTTGCCGGCATGGATCGGGACGCCGCCGCCGACGCCGACCAGACCCGGAATCTGCCGGATATAGCCGTTGGCCGGATCTTCCAGCAGCTTCATGACCTGCAACGAAGGCTGGTTCCGGATCCGCGCCGTGTAGGCCTTCAACCGGCTGAATTCCATGGTGTGGGGGCTGGTGCCGTCGCCACGGATTTGCGCCGCGACATTGCCGCCCCTGTCGACGATGGTGACGGAAACCTTGTAGCCGTCCTTGGTGCACTGCTCGAGCGCCCCCTGGATGATGGCGAGCGCAAGGCCCATCGAGATGTTTTTCTCGGTCTGGGGAGCCTGAGCAAAAGCGGGCGCAGAGGCGAAAAACGGAACGGTGGCGAGCAAGGCCAAAGTAATGCGACGCATATTCTGATCTCCCGGGTTTTGTTGTCGCTTCCTTGGATAGTGAAACCCTAATCCGGCCCGCTTAATCCTGGCAACTGACAGAAATTCGGGGCCTCCATGCTTCGAGACGCCGCGCAAGGCGTGCGCGGCTCCTCAGCATGAGGGTCTGGACCGGCCATGAGGTCAGACCCCCGCTGGCAAAAGCTGCTGAAGCCGATCCAGTTCGGCTTCCAGATCGCGCTCGACGTCGGTGACGGCGATATCCAGCACCCGGTAATCCCGCGCCTCGAGCCAAATCCGCCGTTCGGCGCGATCCTTGACGATGGCCTCGGACTCGCTCGCGTTGGTCAGCTCAATCGCGATCCGGTGCACGAAGGAGACAAAATCCGGAATCTGGCGGCCGACCGGCGTCTGGCGCTTGAACAGCCCGGCAAAGCGGCGATCCCGTGTCAGCGACTGCCACAGCATGCGCTCGGCATCGGTCGGGTTGCGCCGTAGCAGGCGCGCCAGCCCGCGCACCGTGCCTTCCGCAGGCGTAGCGCCCTGCCCGTGCTCGGCGAGCAACGCGCGCAGCCGTGTGGCCTGTTCGCCGTCGAGCACCCCACCCTTGGCCGGGCCTTTCCGTCCCTCCGCGATCGCCATCACCACCCCGTGCAGCGTATGCATGTCCTGCTTGGTCGGCTCCATCCGGGTGAAGATGTTGCGCAGGTTGACCAGCATGGTGTCGCGCTTCTCGGCAGGCCGCAAGAATTCGACCTTGTCGAGTTCGCGGACCAGATTGTCGAAGAAGGCCTGGATTTGATATTGCGATGCCGGTTCGGAGCGTTCGGGCATCGCAAACGGCAAGCTACCTTCGGTCGACAGTTTGAACCATTCATAGCCGACCAGCAGCACCGCCTGCGCCAGGTTGAGCGAAGCAAAGCCGGGATTCACGGGAAAGGTGATGATGCGGTTGGCAAGCCCCACTTCCTCGTTCAGGAGCCCAGAGCGCTCGCGGCCGAACAGGATGCCGGTCGTACCGCCGCTCTTGATCTGGCTAACCATCTCGGCGGCGGCAGCGTCGGGGCCGACCACCGGCTTGGCCTGATCGTGGGCGCGGGCCGTCGTCGCAAACAGCAGCGTGCAATCGGCAGCCGCCTGCTCGACCGTGTCGAAAAGCTCGGCTCCGTTCAGGATATCGTCGGCGCCGGCGGCCGCCCGTTGCGCGGCGACATTCGGCCAGCCGTCGCGCGGATTGACGATCCGAAGCCGCGAGAGCGCGAAATTGCCCATCGCACGCGCGGCCATGCCGATGTTCTCGCCAAGCTGCGGCTCGACCAGAATGACGACGGGGGCCGGAATCTCAAAGCCCGCTTTCGTCTTGTCCGTACCTGACATCCGCTTCCGTCCTTAACACAACCATATCATGCGTATGGCCTTTTGAACGTTCGCCTTGAACATGGCAACCGGCCTGATGACAACGCGCCGCCATCTCGCGGCACCGGCGTGCCCGAGTCGTTTCAAAGAAAGCCCTTCCGAAATGAGAGGGCGCAGGGAATGCCGGGTGTTTTTCGCACCCGCAGCCTCGCGTGCAAAAGTAGAAAGCACACGAGTTAGTCACCACAGGCACGCCGAACATTCCGGCATTCCCTGCGCGATGGTTTACGGCTTACTTCGTGATCTCCCTGGTGATCGGGCTTTGTTGCCACCATCCCCGCCGGGATGCGCCAGGCATCACCGGCCGGTTGACGTCAGCGTCGAGACGTCAGGACCACACGACTTCGCCGTCCGCTGCCATGTCGTTCGTCTTGTCGACATCACCGCGTCCATCGCATCCCGCAGCCCAACACATCGTGACGATCGCGAAGCGCCCCTCTCATCGGGCACGGGACGGCGCGAGGGTATAGAGATGATTTGCCCGACGGGCAGAGCGAAATATTTTTGCGGGGAGGGGTGGACAGTAGAATCAGCGTTGATTGAGCTTGAGGAATTCGACTTTTGACGCGAAGTTCGCGTAGGCTAATCTATTCTCGTGCCGCGCGGCCTTATTGCGATGACCGTGATCTAAGACGCTCCCGCGCGCGCCTGGGTCCAGATCGCGATCGGGTGCTCAAGCCCTCGAATCTTCTGTGGGGCTTGCGCAACCAGTGACCGAAACGCCGCATCGGTGCTGCCGAGTTCTGTCCGGGCGCGCTTGACGAGATCATCGCTCGCAACCATTTCGCAGTCGAGCCCGCGGGTCAAAGCTTCCAGCCGGCTTGCGGCGTTCACGGTCGAACCGATCACCGCAAATTCGAGGCAAGTCAGCCCGATGTCGCCGAGCACGACCGGTCCGTAGTGCAAGCCAAAACTGACGCGGATTGGAGCCTCGCCGGCCGCCTTGCGTTCGCCGTTCCACTGATCCACCGCCGCGATCATGGCCCGGGCACAGCGTAGCGCGTTGCTGGCGTCGGCCTCTCCCACGAAAGGCGTGCCGAAAGTCGCCATCAATCCGTCACCGAGGTGTTTGTCGAGCGTTCCGCTGTGGCGGAACACTTCCTGCTCCATCAGCGCATGGAATTCGCGCAAGGTGCGCACAACTTCTTCTGGCGTACGTCCGTCGGCATAGGCAGTGAAGCCGACGATGTCGACGAACAGCACCGCGACGTTTTGTGTCCGTACCTGCTTCAGCGGTTCGTCGTGCCTGGACAATTCCTCCACCACGTTGGGCGAGAAATAGCGCGCGAGGTTGCCGCGTTCGCGTTCCACCGCGGCATGGCGGATCAACAGATCATTGCCGCGGCGGACCGCGACGGCGAGTGTCACCGCGACAGTCATGAACACCACGATCTCCTGGATGCGCACATTGAACGCGATCGAATCGGGCGAGATGATCTGGAACAACCTTTGATCGCCGCCTGTCGCCGTTGCGATGCGAGCGGTCAGCTCGGGAGCGCGATCGGGCTGCCACCACACCCAGATCATGCCGATCACCCAAAGAGCCGAGGTCCACGTGCCGACAGCGATGACTGTGCGCCAGGAATAGGCCAGTGTCGCGCCCGACAGCAGTACGAAGAAGTAGATGAAGTTGCCGAGATGGTATTGCATCGCCACCGGCCAGTGGGACGAGCCGAAGGGATTCGGTACGACGATGACGACTGTCAGCAGCGCGAGGTCGCAGAACAACAGCGCAAGCTCCGGCCGCGACACGCCGACGCGGCCCACTTTGACATGACCCCAGCCGATCAGCGCGAACAGTCCAAGCAGCGCCACATAGTAAAGCTGCTCCCAGGCCGGATAGAGGATCGGCAACAGGCAGGCAATGACGATCAGCGCGACATATCGCGCCCGCACCGCCAGCTGGAGGCCCTCCTGTTTGGCCACGGCGAGCGTTGCCAGCGCGAAGTGAACAGTATCGGTTTCGGTGTCGCGCCGGCTGCGCAAGCGTGGCAATGCGGCGGGCAAGCCCAACGGCTCGACGAACGTGGTCACGGCGCGATCTCCTCGAATGGAGGGTGGCAGCACGGCTACCCGATTTGCGTCACCCTAAGAGAAGGGCGATGTACCATTTTAGTGCAGGCTGCCCTCAACTAAAACCCCGGCATCGTTGCCGGGGCTTTGCGTTTCGTACTCGCTTGTGCGAGATTTCAGGATCAGCGGCGTATCGCTTTCCAGCTGGCGCCGCGCCCGGGACAAGGCTGGGTCAGAAGTCCACGCAGTGCCCGGAGGTGTCGCGGGGCCGGCGTTCAATTCAAAGCGCGAGACCTCTGTCTCATCGCGTTGTTTTCGAGATACGCGACCCCGCTTGGGGCGGGGGTACGCATGAATTCAGCGACAAAGGCGCGCCCGATGTCGTCCTGCTCAATCGTGCCAAAAGGTCCTGGAACGAGACGTCCCAACCAAGCCAGATAGTTCGGCGTATGAGCATTGCCCGCGATAATGCCGGGGCGAAAGATCGTGAGACGTTGGAAACCGATTTCCCGAACCGTCTCTTCTTTCAATCCCATCACCCGCGCATAGCGAATTCTGCTTTTCACGCTGCTTCCCGCCGCCGAGAGCAAGGAAAACTGTGTGATGCCTCCCAACTTGCAACCGCGAGCGAAGCCACCGACCACACCAATTTCCAGAGCCTTTAACTGCTCTTCGCTCCACTTCATGCTGCCTTGGCCGACGCCAACGCAGGATGCGCCATAGACCGGGCTGCCTTGCGCGACCACGCTCTGCACAAGCTTTGTCACTTCGGCTGGAAACTGGGTCACAGTCGTATCCAGGACCACCCCCCGCACGCGAGCATCAGCCGTCTTTGAAATCGCCCGGCGATTGACCATCACCACTTCAACGCAGGCGGGTTCCGCGGCCAGCGCGCGGACCACCGCAGCTCCCACCTGTCCCGTGCCGCCAATGATCAAGGCGCGAAATGCCATTGGACCTCGTCCCGAATGCGCCGGAGCATCGCATCCAGGCAGCACCCCGTCACGGTTTTTGTGCATTTTGAGCGGGGCTGTCCATCAACAAAAAGGGCGCGGTTTGCACCGCGCCCTTCGGTTGAGCGCAGCGACAGTGCGACGTCACCGGTCGTCAAAATCGAGGTGAGGAGGCTGTCGAAGCGTGGCGCAAGGCCAGGTGGGAGCCGCATGAGGACGGCAGATGGGCTTCCCGGCATCGACGGTCTCGCGTGCCGCAAAGGCCAATAACCTGGCGTCCCTTGCCGAAATTCCCAGCGCATGCGCCGCGGACGAACGGAAGAGCGGGCCGTGCTCGTCGTCCATCTCCGCGAACAACCTTTCGGGGTCGACGCCTGTGATCTTGTAGAAGATCACGAGTGCGTCGAGATAGACGCCATAGCTGGAGGGATGATAGCCGATCGGGGTGGTGCAGCACGCCAGCAACGGGTTGCTGTCCCAAAGATCGACCTGATGACGGGGATGGTGCGGCAAGTAGGGGTTCTCGACCGCAATGCCGAGATTGATGGCGCTCACCCAGGCATCGCCGCCGAGTGCGACGTCGACGTGGGAGCCGTTGGGGTTGGCGGCGTTGTATGTGCTTGCTTCGCCCTCATAGGCGTTGTGCAGATCCGACGCCATCTGGCCGAGCGGATCGGTGGCGCCCACATAAGGGGCGAACTCCGGATTGCCGCCATTCTGCGCGACCGTGCTGCTACCGAAGATCGGCGCGTCCGGATTGCTGCTGGTGAAGCCGTAGGAGGCCATCGGCTGGGTCTCATAGAGGGTTATGGCTGCATTCTTCTTGCCCGCCGCCGCATCGGCAGCCTGAATGTCGGCAATCAGGCCGGCGACGCCCGACTGAAACCCCGTCGGCGAGCCGCGCGTCGGCACACCCTGTCCGTTGACCGTGACCGTGGTCGGTAGCGGCCGGAAGCTCTGGTCGTGCATGACGACATGATCCCATTTGGCGCTGGCGATCAGCGGCAGCATATTGGCTTCGTTGCCCTTGTTGCTGAGATAGCCTGACAGTGTCGCGCTGCTGACGGCCACCAAGGACACGTTGTAGTGCAGACCGGCCTCCCTGGTGAATTGCAGGAAGACGCCGGCGACGCCGCCGAACGGCCCGACTTCCGTGTACTGCGCCGATGGATTGGCTTGCAGATAAGCGAGCTGCGCCAGCAGATTGCTTCCGGGAGTATTGGCCGCCGTCGGGTTCACGGCGGCGACGGCCTCGGCGCCCGACGTGCACATTCCCGCCGCCGTCAGCGACGGACACAACAGGTCATGGACGAGGTTGTTGTTCGCAGAGTTTCCGGGGCCGGCATTGTAGTTCAGCGCGGGATCGTAGCGTCCGTGCGTAAAGCTGTTGCCGACGAACAGGACTTCCACCGGATTGGCAGAATGCTGAGCTGCGGCGGGACCGGCTGCGAGAGCCATCGCGACGGCCACTGTGCCGGCGAGCAGCCATCGAGGCTGTAACATCCCGCGATGCGTGTTGATCTGGATTAGGCCTGCGCCAATACCGGCGCGCCTCTGGCGGCTTCCCATTGCTATCCTCCCAGCCTGTCGCCGCCGTTCGATCGGCAGCGGTGTTTGAGGTTCAGTTACGAACCGGCATCGCGATCAGACCAGCAGGGAAACAAATTGTAAAATATATCGAAAACCCCTATGCCATACATAAAAGATATGTCTGGAGCATCGCGTGGAACTGCGTCATCTCCGTTATTTCCTCGCCGTCGCGGAAGAGCGGCACATCACGCGCGCGGCGGCCCGGCTCGGCTTGAAGCAGCCTCCGCTCAGCCAGCAAATCCGCGCATTGGAGAAGGAGCTCGGCACCGCACTGTTCACGCGTCTTCCGCGCGGCGTCGCGTTGACTTCCGCGGGCGAGGGGCTACTGGAGGACGCGCGCGCGTTGCTGAGCGGCGTCGAGCGCGCCGCATCGCGGGCGCGCGCGGCGGCCATGGGACAACCCGGCCGCATCTCGATCGGGCTGACCACCGCGGCCGCGCTGCACCCCGGTGTCACGCGCGCGTTGCGCGCCTTTGCCGGTCGTCACGTCGCAGTCGCTCTCGATCTGCACGCCAACAGCGCCGCTGGCTTGACCGAAGCGCTGCTCCGCGAGGAAGTGCAGGTTGCAATCATCAGAGCCCCCGTGGCGCGACCGGCGGATCTGGTTTTCGAAAAACTGGCACAGGAAAACATGGTGATCGCACTGCCGGCGAAGCATCATCTCGTCAAGCGCAGGGCTTCCGGCGCGCACGCGCCAATCCCGCTCCGCGCCCTGGCAGTCGAGCGGCTGATTCTGGTGCGCCGCCACGCAGCCCCGGGCATGTACGGCAATGTTCTCGACGCGTGTCACAGGGCCGGCTTCGCGCCGCTCGTCGTCGCCGAGGTCGAGCAGATGCTGATCGCCATCAACCTGGTCGCCGCCGGGGTGGGTATTTCGCTGGTGCCAGCCTCGATCCAGGAAATAAGACAGCAGGGCGTCGTCTATTGTCCGGTACGGGATGCGCCGTCGCTGGTCGCGCCGCTCACCCTTGTCTACAGGCGAGACGAGGCGGCACCGATCGTCACGGACTTCATCGAGCTCAGCCGGAAGCACGCCAAGGACACGCGCGGACGCGGTCATCCGCAATGACAAAAACCCGGCATCGCTGCCGGGGTTTTGTATTTCGTGGATCGCTTGAACGACTGGATCAGAAATCCATGCCGCCCATGCCGCCGCCCGGAGGCATGCCGCCCGCGCCACCGCCTGCGTTCTTCTTCGGCAGTTCGGCGACCATGGCTTCGGTCGTGATCAGCAGCGCGGCCACGGAGGCTGCGTTCTGGATCGCGGCGCGAACCACCTTGGTCGGGTCGATGATGCCCTTGGTGACGAGGTTGACGTACTCGCCGCTCTGGCTGTCGAAGCCATAGGAGTACTGATCCTTCTCGAGGATCTTGCCGACGATCACCGAGCCATCCTCGCCCGCGTTGATGGCGATCTGGCGAGCCGGCCAGGAGAGCGCCTTGCGCACGATCTCGACGCCGGTCTTCTGGTCGTCGTTCTGGGTCCGGATCTTCTTGAGCTGCTCGGAAGCACGCAGCAGGGCGACGCCGCCGCCCGGAACGATGCCTTCTTCCACAGCCGCACGGGTCGCATGCATCGCGTCATCCACGCGATCCTTGCGCTCCTTCACCTCGACCTCGGTCGCGCCGCCGACGCGGATCACCGCGACGCCGCCGGCGAGCTTGGCCAGACGCTCCTGAAGCTTCTCACGGTCGTAGTCCGAGGTGGTTTCCTCGATCTGCGCCTTGATCTGCGAAACGCGCGCCTCGATGTCGGCCTTCTTGCCGGCGCCGTTGACGATCGTGGTGTTTTCCTTGTCGATCATCACCTTTTTGGCGCGACCGAGCATGGCGAGCGTGACGTTCTCCATCTTGATGCCGAGGTCTTCCGAGATCGCCTGACCGCCGGTCAGCACCGCGATGTCCTGCAGCATCGCCTTGCGGCGATCGCCGAAGCCCGGAGCCTTGACGGCCGCGACCTTCAGACCGCCACGCAGGCGGTTGACGACGAGCGTAGCAAGCGCTTCGCCTTCGACGTCTTCGGCGACGATGACCAGCGGCTTGCCGGTCTGCACCACGGCTTCCAGCAGCGGAAGCAGTTCGTTCAGGTTGGAGAGCTTCTTCTCGTTGATCAGGATGTAGGCGTCATCGAATTCGACGCGCATCTTGTCGGCGTTGGTGACGAAGTAGGGCGAGATGTAGCCGCGGTCGAACTGCATGCCTTCGACGACATCGAGTTCGGTTTCGAGCGACTTGGCTTCCTCGACCGTGATCACGCCCTCATTGCCGACCTTCTTCATGGCGTCGGAGAGGAACTTGCCGATCTCGGCATCGCCGTTGGCGGAGATGGTGCCAACCTGGGCGATTTCCTCGTTCGAGGTGACCTTCTTGGAGTTCTTGACGAGGTCGGCGACCACGGCTTCCACCGCCAGATCGATACCGCGCTTCAGATCCATCGGGTTCATGCCGGCGGCAACCGCCTTGGCGCCTTCGCGCACGATCGCAGCGGCGAGAACGGTTGCAGTGGTGGTGCCGTCACCGGCCGCATCGGCCGACTTGGAGGCGACTTCGCGCACCATCTGGGCGCCCATGTTCTCGAACTTGTCTTCAAGTTCGATTTCCTTGGCGACGGTGACGCCGTCCTTGGTGATGCGGGGGGCGCCGAACGACTTGTCGAGCACGACGTTGCGGCCCTTGGGGCCGAGCGTCACCTTGACCGCGTTGGCGAGGATCTCGACGCCGCGCAGCATGCGGTCGCGGGCGTCGACGCCGAATTTGACTTCTTTGGCTGACATATTGGTTTTCCCTACGTTGTTCTGTTTCCTCGTCCCGAGCAGCGGACGTGTCCGCGTCTCGAAGGATGAGGCTGATGATCTCTCACCCTTCGAGACGCGCCCCGCGGGCGCTCCTCAGGGTGAGGGCGTGGCGCGGCTTAAGCAGCCTTCTTCTTGCTGGCGGGAACGTCGGTGAGGACGCCCATGATGTCGCTCTCCTTCATGATCAGGAGATCTTCGCCATCGATCTTGACCTCGGTGCCCGACCACTTGCCGAACAGCACGCGGTCGCCAACCTTGATGTCGATCGGGATCAGCTTGCCGGCCTCGTCGCGGCCGCCCGGGCCGACGGCGGTGACTTCGCCCTGCGAGGGCTTTTCCTTGGCCGTGTCGGGAATGATAATGCCGCCTGCGGTCTTCTCTTCGGCGTCGATGCGCTTGACCACGACGCGGTCGTGAAGCGGACGGAATTTCATGCAGTCCTCCTAAGATTTTGATGATGTTCTAGAATTTTGGAAAATTGGCAATCGCCATCAGCGAGTGCCAAGCTCGCAGAGTCGAGATAGTCCAGAGTTGTGGCGGGGACAAGGGCTTCTAGCAGAAAAATTGGCACTCAAATGAGGCACCTGCCAATTTCTTCGCGCATCGTTAATGCTGGCCTGCGCGGCAGTTAGCCCATGCTAGCAGCCTGGCTAAGTGGCTGCCAATGCAGCATTTTTCAACACATCGTTAAACATTTAGGCTTGTGATGAGTTGTTCGCGTGCGTCACATTTCTCTCGTGTGAGTGCATCTCGACTCAAGGGGTGATGACTCCTGGTCACCTCGGCGGCAGTGCACTCCGTAAACGGAGGTTGGCATGGTCTCGCGGGTTGGTGTTTCCGAGGACTTCCGGAAACAGGTGCTGGGTTATGGGCTGACGACGGCGGAAATTCTTTACCGGTTGCCGGATCATCCCTCGTTGCTGCAAACCTATGTCTGGCAGAGTTACGATCTATTCCCGAAATTTCCGGCGCTGCGGGATTTCCTGAATTTCTGGCAGGAAAAGCTGGAGGGACCACTTTATTCGGTTCGTGTCGCGCACTCCAAACTGATCAAGCCGGCTGAGTTGCGCGCGGTGGACGGCGTGTTCCGGTTGCATTGAATCGGAATGAGTAGGGTGGGTTAGCCCGGCCATGTCCGCGGTGTTTCAACGCAAGGCGGAAGGCGTAGCCCACCATCCTCGGTTCGATGATTGGTGCGTTACGCTTCGCTAACCCACCCTACGAAGCGTCATTTGTGTTAGGTTTCCCTGTTCGCACGAACAGGGAGAGCAAACATGGCCAATAAGAAATCAAAGAAGCCGGCCGCGCGCGCCGCCGCCGCGAAAAAAGCCGCGCAAAAGAAATCGTCCGCGCGCAAAGCCGCCGCGAAGACATCGGCGAAGTCCACCGCGCGGCGAAAACTCAAGAGCAAGGGCAGGGCGGCCAGCCCCGTCAAGCGCGCGCGACCGAAGCAGCAGATTGCGATCAGCCATTACCGCGATGAGGACTTCAAGGCCGACGGCCTGCGCACGTACGCGCAATACCGCGACCTCGGCGTGGCGGATGCGAGTTCAGGCCTGGCGCGTGCGCATGTCATTCGCCTGATCGGGCCGTGCGAGCCGGACGTCGTCTCAAAGCTGCATTTCCACGACGTCGATTTCCAGATGGTCTATGTGCTCAAGGGTTGGGTGAAGACCTATATGGAAGGCGTTGGCGAGACGATGTTCAAGACGGGCAGTTCCTGGACCCAGCCGCCGCGCATCAAGCACCTGATCATGGACTATTCCGACGACGTCGAACTGCTGGAAGTGATCCTGCCGGCCGATTTCAAGACGGTTGAGCTGACCGCGTAAAACGCGGTCATTCCGGACTCGGTCCTGAGGACCGCCGCGGAATGACGCTCACGCGCGTTACGTCAGCACCCCGACGATCGCGCCCATCAGGCAGGTCGTCAGCGTGCCCGAGACGATCGATTTCAATCCGAGCGCGTTGATCTCGGCGCGGCGCTCCGGCGCCATGGTGCCGAGGCCGCCGACCATGATGCCGAGGCTGCCGAAGTTCGCAAAGCCGCACATCGCATAGAGCATGATCAGCCGCGAGCGGGAATCGAGCGTGCCGGGTGGCAGTTTCGAAAAATCGACATAGGCGATCAGTTCATTGAGCACGGTTTTCGTGCCCATCAGGCTGCCGGCCGGGACGGCTTGCGACCACGGCAGGCCCATCAGCCAGCACACCGGCGCCATGGCGTAGCCGAGCATCCGCTGCAAGGTGATCGCGCCGCCGGCATCAGGCAACAGGCCGAGGATGGCGTTGGCGAGATGCACCAGCGCCACCAGCACGATCAGCATCGCGACAATGTTGAGCAGCAGTTCAAGCCCGGCGGTCGTGCCCTTGACGATCGCATCCATGGTGGATGCCGCATGCAGGTCCGGATCTTCGGCCAACCTCGGATCGCCCGACGAGCCGCCGGTCTTCACGTCGACAGTTTCCGGCACCATGATCAGGCTGATAAGAATGGCGGCGGGTGCGCCCAGCACCGAGGCGATGACGAAATGCGCGCCCGCATCCGAGATCAACGGCGCCAGCAGCGTCGCGTAAAGTACGAGCACCGTGCCGGCGATGCCCGCCATGCCGCCGGTCATCACCAGGAACAATTCGCTGCGGGTAAGTCTCGCCAGATAAGGGCGGATGAACAGCGGCGCTTCCACCATGCCGAGAAAGATGTTGGCGGCCGTCGATAAGCCCACCGCGCCGCCGATCCCGAGCGTGCGCTCGAGCGCGAAGGCCATGCCGCGCACCACCGGCGGCAGGATGCGCCAGTAGAACAACAGCGTGGTGAGCACGCTCATCACCAGCACGATAGGCAGTGCCTGAAACGCCAGGATGAACTCGGCGCCCGGCGATTTCAGATCGAACGGCAGCGCGCCGCCGCCGAGATAGCCGAACACGAACGAGGTGCCGGCGCGCGAGGCGGACGCAATCGCGCCCACCGCATCGTTGATCGCGCCGAACACATGCGCCACGCCGGGGAGTTTGATCAGCACCACCGCGGTCGCCAACGTGACCGCGAGCCCGATTGCGGTCTGCCGCAGCGACACCGCGCGGCGGTTCTCGCCCAAGACCCAGGCCAGCGCCAGCAGCGCGACCACGCCGAACGCCGATTGCAGTTGAAGCATGATGATCCCCGGTTGCCAATTGCGCTCAACCCTCATGGTGAGGAGCGCCCTTTGCGCGTCTCGAACCATGAGGCCCCCGATGTCGGCCTCATCCTTCGAGACGCCGCTTGTGCGGCTCCTCAGGATGAGGGGAGCGAGCGACGCCGACGCAGTATGGCAGCGTTGCATTTCCCAAGGCAACGTCATGCAAGGCTTATTCCCGTGCGGCCGTTGACATCTCGGCCGCCATCGGTCACCGATCAACATCATGTCGTTACTTTCGCCAGTAACCGCTGGCACGCTGCTCAAACAGCCATCATTCCTTTTCTTCCTGCTGTCGCGAAGCCTGACGCGATTTGCCAGCCAGATCGGCGCGGTGGCGATCGGCTGGCAGATCTATGATCTCACCGGTAGCGCTTTCGATCTCGGCATGGTTGGGCTGGTGCAGTTTCTGCCAACCGCGCTGTTGGTGTTTGTCGCGGGCCATACGGCCGACAAGTTCGAACGCAAACGCGTGGCGCAGCTCTGCCAGTTGGCGGAAGCCGCAACCGCTTTATTCCTCTGCTGGGGGTGCTATGGCGGCTGGCTTACCGAGGTCCACATCTTCATCGCGACGTTCGTGCTGGGAATGGCGGGCGCGTTCGAGAGCCCGACCATCTCGGCGCTGCTGCCGCTGATCGCGCCGCAGGGCTCGCTGCAACGCGCCACCGCACTCTCGAGCGCCGCCGCGCAAGTGGCGACCATCACGGGCCCGGCGCTCGGCGGGATCGCCTATGCAGTCGCGCCAGGGTTACCCTACGGCCTCATGCTGGTGTTCTGGCTTTTCAGCACGTTGCTGACCGGTGCGATCAGGGTCGTCGAACCCGAGGCCGCCAAGGACGCCGCCACCGCGGACGACATTTTTGCGGGCGTCCGCTTCATCCGCAACAATGCCGCCATCCTCGGCACGATCTCGCTCGATCTGTTCGCGGTGCTGTTCGGCGGGGTGACCGCGCTGCTGCCGATCTATGCGCGCGATATCCTGATGGCCGGCCCATTTGGCCTCGGGATCTTGCGGGCAGCACCGGCCGTCGGCGCGCTTGTCATGACCGCGGTCCTGGCGCGTCACTCCATCGACCGCCGCGTGGGATTGCGGATGTTTCAGTCGGTGATCGTGTTCGGCGTCGCTACGATCGTGTTCGCCCTGTCGCACTGGATGTGGCTGTCGGTGCTGGCGCTAGCGGTTTTAGGGGCGGCTGACACGGTGAGCGTGGTGATCCGCTTCTCGCTGGTGCAGCTGGCAACGCCGAACGAGATGCGCGGCCGGGTCGGCGCGGTGAACTTCCTGTTCATCAACGCCTCGAACTATCTCGGTCAGTTCGAGAGCGGCGTTGCGGCGGCATTGCTCGGCACAGTTGCTTCGGCCGTGCTCGGCGGCGTCGCCACGGTCGCGATCGCGCTGATGTGGATGAAGCTGTTTCCGACGCTGCGCGATGTCGAGAAGCTGGAGTAGGGCGGGGGTGCGCCCCGCGTACTCTCCTCATCCTGAGGAGCCGCGCTTTTGCGCGGCGTCTCGAAGGATGGGCCTCATGGTTCGAAACGGCGCCGAGAGGCGCCTCGTCACCATGAGGGTTTAGCAGCGAGCCTGGCTCAACCCCGTCCGACGAACGGCATCTTGCTTGCCATGACCGTCATGAACAGCACATTGGCGTCGAGCGGCAGGCCCGCCATGTAGGCGACCGCGTCGCCGACCGCCTTGGAATCCATGCGCGGCTCCGGCATCTTGCGGCCGTCCGGCTGCAACACGCCGTCGACCATACGGTCGGTCATCGGAGTAGCCGCATTGCCGATGTCGATCTGGCCGACCGCGATGTCATAGGCGCGGCCGTCGAGGTTGGTGGCCTTGGTGAGGCCGGTGATGGCGTGCTTGGTCGAGGTATAGGGCGCGGAAAACGGCCGCGGCGCGTGCGCCGAAATCGAACCATTGTTGATGATGCGGCCGCCGCGCGGGGTCTGGTCCTTCATGATGCGGAAGGCGTGCTGCGTGCACAGGAAAGCCGCGGTGAGGTTGGTGGAAACCACCGCCTGCCATTGCGCGAGGCTCAAATCCTCAAACGGCATCGCGGGTGTTCCCATGCCGGCATTGTTGAAGAGCAGATCAAGCCGGCCATAGGTCTCCATCACCTTGGCGAACAATGCCGCGATCGAGCCGGCATCGGTCATGTCCGAGGAGACGGCAAGGCTCTTGCCGGGAACACCGAGGCTCGCGGTTTCCTCAAGCTTCTCGACGCGCCGCCCCGCGAGCACGACGGTGAAACCCGCATGCATCAGCGCCAGCGAAGCCGCCCGGCCAACTCCGGTTCCGGCGCCGGTCACGATGGCGATCTTGTTCTTGACCTCGGTCATTAGTTTCCTGCCTTTATCTTTGGTAATTTTATGGTTTGGGTTTTTCGGTCTTGTAGGGCGGCCGCGGGATATTCTGATGCGCGGCGCGCAATGCCGCCGACCAGCGCGAACGCAGATCGTGGAAATAGGGCTCGCCCGCCTCGATGCGGTGGTTGAGGTCGGCATCGCAAACGTCTGTACGCGCCACCAGCACGTCGATGGGCAGGCCAACGCCGAGATTGGAGCGCATGGTCGAGTCCATCGAGATCAGGCTGGTCTTGAGCGCCTCGTAAAGCTCGACGTCGAAGTGCATGGCGCGATCGAGCACGGGCTTGCCGTATTTGTGCTCGCCGATCTGCAAATAGGGCGTGTCGGTGGTGCATTCGATGAAATTGCCGGCCGGGTAGACCATGAACAAGCGCATCCGCGCGCCCTTGATCTGGCCGCCGAACAGGAACGAAACGTCGAAATTGATGTCTTCCGATTTCAGCGCGGTGCCTTCCGTGGCATGGACGGCGCGGATGGCGCGGCCGATGCGCTGGGCCGCCTGGAACATGGTCGGCGCGTTCATCAGCGTTTCGACCTCGCCCGTGTCGGGGTCCTCCATGCCTTCAGTCAGGGTCGACAGCACGGATTGGCTGATCGCGAGATTGCCGGCGCTGGCAATCGCCAGGATGCGCTCGCCGGGCTTGGAAAAGACATGCAGCTTGCGGAATGTCGAGACGTTGTCGAGCCCGGCATTGGTACGGGTGTCGGCGATCATGACGAGCCCTTCCCGTACCAGCACCCCGCAGCAATAGGTCATTTCCCGTCCCCAGTGCCTACTTTCGTCGCGGCGGGAAACTAGCCAATTTCGCTCACGCGTCCAACCCCAATCAGAACATGGCGGCCGGGCGCAGCCTTACCTTGCGGCGTAGGCGCGCCGCATCGGCTTGAGCGCGGCCAGCGCCAGAATGCCCGTCAGCGCGTCCAGCGCGATGATGATGGCAAAGACCGGCAGCCAGCTGCCGGTTTGCTCGCGCAGATAGGCTGCGAGCGGGCCGCCGAGGATCGAACCGATTCCTTGCGCAACATACAGCAGGCCATAATTCGTGGTCGCGTGCTTGGCGCCGAAGGTGTCGGTCAGGGTCGAGGGGAACAGCGAGAAGATCTCGCCCCAGCCGAAGAAGACGACACCGGACAGGATGACAAAGACCATTGCGTTGTCACGGAAGATCACCATCAGCGTGACGGAGGCTGCCTCCATCAGAAAGGCGATGGCCATGGTGTTTTCGCGCCCGATCCGGTCCGACACCCAGCCGAAGAAGGGACGGGTCAATCCGTTGGTCAGGCGATCGACCGTGAGTGCCAGCGGCAGGGCCGCAAGACCAAACACCGTGATGTTGGCAACGCCGAAGTCGCGCGAGAAGGCAGCAAATTGCGAGATGATCATCAATCCGCCGGTCGACATCATCGTCATCATGAGGAGCATCAGCCAGAATACACCGGTGCGCAGCATCTCGTCCGGCGGCGTTCCCACGGTTGATGCCAGCGCTGGCGGCGGAGGAAGCGTGTCATCAGCCGTCGGCATTCGGATGGCGAGCGCCGCAACGGCGCCGATCAGTCCAAGAATAATGCCGAACACCACCAGCGTGTGCTGATAACCGCTCTCCTTCATCATGGTGTCGATCGGGAAGGTCGTCAGAATGGCGCCAAATCCGTAGCCCGCGGCAACGACGCCGGTCGCCAGACCGCGGTGGTCCGGAAACCAGCGGACCATGAGACCGACGATGCCGACATAGACGATTCCGGTGCCGATGCCGCAGAACAATCCGTAGGTAAGATAAAGGCTGGTCAGGCTGGTCGCATAGGCGGCGGTGATCCAGCCCAGGCCGGACAACAGACAGCCGCAAGCAATCAAAAGCCGCGCGCCGAACCGGTCCACCAGATAACCCTGCAACGGCGACAGGAAAGTTTGCAACACGATCACGACGGTGAATGTCACCTGGATCGCCGACAGCGGCGCGCCCAGGCTTTCCTGCAACGGCTTGGTGAACAGCGTCCAGACATACTGGGGACTGGAAATCGACATCATCGCGATCAATCCCAGCACAAGCTGAAGCCAGCGAGTCGATGTCACGGATTGAGCCGATACTCCGGTTACTGTGGTCATTCTGTCCCCCAATTCGTTTGACGCCCGAGCCATTGGCATACGTTGTACCATGCACCGCTTTCGGTGCAACGTGCGACGCACTATCCAATCGTATGGGAGCTTGCGAGTGCGCCTAATTTGCAGGCGCGCACTGCCCGCAAAGGCATCAGGCGCATCACGATTGCGATTGCCACTGCCCCTGACGTCCGGCCTGATCGACCTTGACCGCGACCGTCAGCGTCTCGGTGCCGCCGCCATAGCGGGTGCCGCGGACCGGAGCGGCGCCGAGATAATCGAGGCCGAGCGCGACGCGCGCATGGGCGTCGGTGGTGCAAATCGCATTTGCGGGATCGAACGCGACCCAGCCGAGATTGGGCACAAAGGCCTCCGCCCAGGCATGTCCGGCCTGCTGGTTCACCATGCCGTCGGAGCGTAGAAAATGTCCGGCGACGAAGCGGGAGGGCACGCCGACTGACCGCGCGCAGGCGATGAAGATATGCGCGTAATCCTGGCACACGCCGCGCTTCAAAGCGAAGGCTTCGACCGCCGACGTCCCGGTGTTGGTCGGGTCTTCATCGAACGTCATGTGGTCGTTGATCTGGAGCATCAGGGCATGCAGGAAGCCGAGCACGTCTTTTTCCGACTCCGAGCGCAGTTCACTCGAGAAGGCCTCCATGGCCGCATTGACCCCGGTCAGCGGAGTCGTTCGCAGAAACAGGCTCGGCGGAAAGCGCTCGTCGCTGCCGCGCAACACCCCTCCGGTGTCGTGGGTTTCGATCAGGCCCTCGACCGTGACGGTGAGATCGGCGATCGTCCCCTCGGTCAGCACGTGGGTGATGTTGCCGAAGGCGTCCTGCCGCAGATGGATACGGGATTCGGCGGAAACGTCGATCTGCCAATCGGCGACATATTGCCCATCATGGTTGCGCGGCGTCAGCCGCAGGATTTGCGTAATGCCGGTCGCCGCCGGTTCGTAGCGATAGGTCGTTGAATGGGCGATGCGCAGGCGCATGATTGGCCAAATTTTTCCGGGCAGTCATTCCGGGGCGATGCGCAGCATCGAACCCGGAATCTCGGGATTCCGGGTCTGGCGCTTACGCGCCATCCCGGAATGACCTGGTGTCAAAGCAAATACTGCTTGGTGACGATTTCACCAAGCCTTGAATTGTCCGCGATGAATTCCTGGATGAATTCGTGCACGCCGTGCTGGAAAATATCGTCCATATTGCTGTGTTCCAGCCGGTTGCGGACGCCGCGCGCGTGGCGCTGGGCCGCGCCCTGGCGGCCATAGGCCACTCCGATCTGGTCCAGGTTGCGGACGAGATTGCCGTAACAGCTCGCCAGCGAGCGCGGTAGTGAATCGTTGAGGATCAACAGATCCGCGATCAGCCAGGGTTTCAGCGTTTCGCGATAGACCCAATGATAGGCCGTCAGCGCCGATACCGAACGCAGGATCGATGTCCACTGATAATAGTCGAGCGGGCCGCCGACATGTTCCTCTTCTGGCAGCAGCACATGGTATTTCACGTCGAGAATGCGCGCGGTGTTGTCGGCGCGTTCCAGATGAACGCCAAGGCGCGAGAACCAGTAGGCGTCGTTGCGCAGCATGGTGCGGTAGGCCGAGCCGTCGAACCGCAGCGAGGTTTCCTGCACGAAGCGCAGGAAGCGCGCCAGCTCTTCGCGGGTCTTGGCGCCTTTGCCCCAGACTTCCTGCAATTCGATCCAGGCCGAGTTGATGGTGTCCCACATCTCGCTGGTGAGCGCGGTGCGCACCGAGCGCGAATTGAGCCGTGCCGCCTCGATGCAGTTCTTGATCGAGGAAGGATTTGAGGCGTTGAACGACAGATAGTCGACGACGTTCTGCTCGTTGGCCTCCTTGTGGACCGTGTAGAAGCTCGCGCTGACGCCCGCGGTGAGCAGCGCCGATTCCCATTCATTGGTCTTGCCGACATAGGCGGCCGGCAGCGCGGTCACGCGCAGCGTCGCATCGATCGTGCGCGCGATATATTCCGCCCGTTCAACGTAGCGGGCGAGCCAATAGAGATTTTCAGCGGTACGCGAGAGCATGTTAGCACTTGTCCCGCATCACGGTGGCCTCATGGTTCGAGACGCCGCGCAAATAGCGCGGCTCCTCACCATGAGGATTTAAACCGCCGCTCCAATTTAGGACCTCGTCCCGAGGAGGCGCGTAAGCGCCGTCTCGAGGGATGGACCGGAAAAGCTGCAACATCTCACTCATCCAATATCCAGGTGTCCTTGGTGCCGCCGCCCTGGCTCGAATTGACCACCAGCGAGCCTTCTTTCAGCGCCACCCGCGTCAAGCCGCCCGGCACGATGGTCGTGCGCTGGCTTCCGGTCAGCACGAAGGGTCGCAAATCGACATGGCGCGGCGCAAGGCCTGACGCCGTGCAGGTCGGACAGGTCGACAGCGCCAGCGTCGGCTGGGCGATGAAGCCCTCCGGTTCGCGCTTTAGCTTGTCGCGGAATGCCTCGATGGTTGCCTTGGTCGCGGCAGGGCCAATCAGCATGCCGTAGCCGCCGGAGCCGTGAACTTCCTTCACTACGAGCTGGTCCAGATTGTCGAGAACGTAAGCGAGGTCTTTCGGCTCGCGGCAGCGCCAGGTCTGCACGTTCTTCAGGATCGGCTCTTCACCGAGATAGAATTTCACGATCTCGGGCATGTAGGAGTAGATCGCCTTGTCGTCGGAAATCCCGGTGCCGACCGCGTTGGCAAGCGTGATGTTGCCGGCGGCATAGGCCGACATCAGTCCGGGGACGCCGAGCGCGGAATCGGGGCGGAAGGTGAGGGGGTCGAGGAAGTCGTCGTCGAGGCGGCGATAGATGACGTCGACGCGTTTGAGGCCTTCGGTCGTGCGCATGAACACCTCATCGTCCTTGACGATGAGGTCACGGCCCTCGACCAGTTCGATGCCGAGCTTGTCGGCGAGGAACGAATGCTCATAGTAAGCCGAGTTGTAGACGCCGGGGGTCATCAACGCGACCGTCGGTTCAGCAGCCGCACTCACCGGCGCCACCGACCGCAACGCCGACAACAATTCGTCCGGATATTTCTCAACCGGCGCGATGCGGTGGCGCGCAAACAGGTCCGGAAACAGCCGCATCATGATTTCGCGGTTTTCCAGCATGTAGGATACGCCGGACGGGGTGCGAGCGTTGTCCTCCAGCACGATGAAATTGTCCGCGTCGGTGCGGATGATGTCGATGCCGGCGACATGGACATAGATGTCGTGCGGCACGTCCTGGCCGTTCATTTCCGGGCGGAACACCGGGTTCTGAAAGATCAGGTCTTCCGGGACGATCTCGGCGCGGAGGATGTCGCGGCCGTGATAGATGTCGCGCAGGAACATATTGAGCGCGCGCACGCGCTGCTTCAGTCCTTTTTCAAGGAGCGTCCATTCCTTGGCGGACATGATTCTGGGAATGACGTCGAAGGGGATCAGCCGTTCCTGGGCTTCGGCGTCGCCATAGACCGCAAACGTGATGCCGATCCGGCGGAACAGCAGCTCGGCCTCCTGGCGGCGATATTCCAGCGCGTCCGGCGGCGTCTCCTTCAGCCAGCGGGAGAGTTCCTGGTAGGCCGGGCGAAGGTCGCCGCCCATGCCGTTCATTTCGTCGAAGGCAACTGCTGCCATGAATTCCGACCGTCCCTCCCAAAGTCGTCCGCACTGACGTCACGCTACAGTGCATGACTTCACAGGATGGTAGCAAGGCTCAGGCCATCGCGATATGGATTGATCCCGCTCATTTGGCGGGGACGGCCGGTCGAATTGCCGAAAAAACAGCTTGCGGTTGCTCATTTCGGCAGCAAAATTCGGCCGGACATCAAGGCCTTGGCCGGATAAATGGAGTTCGGCCAAAGTACGGGCTTAAGCCCGCTTAGGAGAGACTATGAGTGAGATCGTCACGGCGGGAATCCTGGTGATCGGCGACGAGATCCTGTCCGGGCGCACCAAGGACAAGAACATCGGCTTCATCGCCGAGTACCTCACCAATATCGGCATCGACCTCAAGGAAGTGCGAGTCGTCGCCGACGAGGAGCCCGAGATCATCGCTGCCCTGGATGCACTGCGTCATCGCTATACATACGTCTTTACCACCGGCGGCATCGGGCCGACCCATGACGACATTACCGCCGACAGCGTCGCCAAGGCGTTCGGCGTCGGCATCGACCACCATCCTGAGGTGGTGGCGCGATTTCGCGAGCGTTGGGGCGAGGCCGACCTGAACGAGGCTCGGCTGCGCATGGCGCGCATTCCCGACGGCGCCGAACTGATCCAGAGCGCGACCATCCTTGCGCCCGGCTTCAAGATCGGCAATGTCGTCGTGATGGCCGGCGTGCCCACGATCATGCAGGCGATGATGGACATCGTGGCGCCAAAACTCAAATCCGGCGTGCGGATGCTGTCGGAAAGCGTTCGCGCCAACGCCCGCGAGGGCGATATCGGTGGACCCTTGCGTCACATCGCCAACGCCTATCCCGAAACCATCATCGGCAGCTATCCCTTCACCGACGAGGACAACAAGCCGAATACCAATCTGGTGGTTCGCTCGCGCGATCCGGAGAAGCTCGCGGCTGCGATGACCGCGGTGAAAGACATGCTGGCCGGATTGAATGTGAGCCGTTAGGCAAGAAATTAGAAGAGAGATAACAGCAGGGGGATTGAATGGCAGATCCAAGTGCAGGAAAGGCCTTTCCGGTGTCGTGGGACCAGTTTCACCGGGATTGCCGGGCGCTGACCTGGCGGCTCAATGAAGTCGGCCCGTTTCATGCCGTCATCGCGATCACCCGCGGCGGTCTGGTGCCGGCGGCGATCGTGGCGCGCGAACTCGGCGTCCGCATCATCGATACCGTCTGCATCGCGAGCTACGACCACACCAAGCAGGGCGAGCTGAATGTGCTCAAGGGCGTTTCGGCCGATACCGCCAGACTGGGCGGCGGCACGGGCAAGGGACTTCTGATCGTCGACGACCTCGTCGACACCGGCAAGACCGGGCGCATGGTGCGCGACCTGCTGCCGGATGCGCACTTCGCCACCGTCTACGCCAAGCCGAAGGGACGCCCGCTGGTTGACACCTTCATCACCGAGGTGTCGCAGGACACCTGGATCTATTTCCCCTGGGATACCGCGCTGTCGTTCCAGCCGCCGATCCGCGACGGCGCGGCGTGATCACGCCGTCATTCCGGACGACGCGAAGCGGCGATCCGGAATCTCGAGATTCCGGGTCTGGCCCTTCGGACCATCCCGGAATGACGGTCGAGTGAGCGGGCACATCCAATGCCACTGCAAAACCGCGTGCTGCCGACTGGCGAGATCGTGGCCATTCCCGATCGCGGGATGTTTGTCGGCAATCGCGGCATCGTCCACAATCCCGCGACAAAAACGCTGCTCAGGAAGCGCTGGTCGACCGACGCCTGGCTCACCTGCGTTTTGGAGTTCCGCGGCCGCCGCCGCAAGGTGATGCAACGGCAGAGCTGGACCGAGCTGTTTTTTCTTGATGAAGCGACCGCCTTTGCGGCGGGGCATCGGCCTTGCTTCTATTGCCGGCGCGAGGACGCCAACCGCTTTCGCGCCGCCTGGGAGAGGGGCAATCGGATGAACGAGGTGCTCGCACCCGACATGGATGCGGTGTTGCACCGCGAACGCTTCGCTTCGGCCAGGAAGCTGCATCCCTTGCCGATGAAAATCGAAAAACTGCCCGACGGCGCGATGGTGCAGGCGGGCGAGGAGAGCTTTCTGATCGCGCGGGGAAGGCCGCTGTTGTGGTCGCCGTCCGGCTATCGCGCGGTGAAGGGGGCTATCGGCGATGTAAAGCTGTTGACGCCGCCTTCGACCGTGCGTGCGTTTGCGGCCGGATATCGGGTGGTGGTTCATGAGAGTGTAGGAAAGCTTGTTGGTTAGCCGTCATTCCGGGATGGTGCGTTAGCACCAGACCCGAAATCTCGAGATTCCGGGTTCGCTCTTACGAGCGCCCCGGAATGACGCCTTGAGGCGTCACCCCAGCCTCTCGCGTGCCAGCTTCGCGCCGGCGCCGAGCGCCATCAGCTTGGCTTCGGCGATATCGCGGCGCATCGGGGCCATGCCGCAATTGGTGGTCGGGATGATGTCGCTCTTGGCGACGAACTTCGAGACCGCGTCGATCACGGCCACGACGTCCTCGGCGGTCTCCACCGTGTCGCTGGCGACGTCGATCACGCCGGCCTGGATCTTCTTGCCTTTCAAAAGTCCGAGGATTTCAAGCGGCACCTTCGAATTGCGGCATTCGATCGCGACCTGCTGGATCGGGCTCTTGGCGATGGAGGGGAAGAAATCCTCATATTGCCGCCACTCATTGCCGAGCGTTTCTTTCCAGTCGGTATTGGCCTTGATGCCGTAGCCGTAGCAGATATGGACCGCGGTGGCGCAGGTCAGCCCTTCAGCGGCGCGTTCCAGCGCCTTGATGCCCCAGTCGTTGACCTCGTCCATGTAGACGTTGAAGGCGGGTTCATCGAACTGGATGAGGTCGACGCCGTCGGCCTGCAAGGCCTTGGCTTCCTCGTTGAGCAATTCGGCAAAGGCAAACGCCATCTTGACGCGGTCGCCGTAATACTGGTCGGCGATGGTGTCGATGATGGTCATCGGGCCGGGCATGGTGAATTTCAGCTTGCGCGTCGTGTGGGCGCGGGCGACGCGGGCCTCATCGGCGTGGACGCGCCCCTTGAGCCGCAGCGGCGCCACGACCTGCGGCACCATCGCCTTGTAGCGATCGTTGCGGATGCCCATTTCGACCTTGTGGGCAAAATCGATGCCCTCGACCTTTTCCAGAAAGCCGTGGACGAAATGCTGGCGGGCCTGCTCGCCCTCGGTGAGGATGTCGATGCCGGCGTCCTCCTGAACCTTCACAGCGAGGATGGTTGCATCGCGCTTGGCGCGGGCGAGCTCATCGCCTTGGGATTTCCACGGCGCCCAGAGCTTGTTCAGCTCGGCCAGCCATTCGGGCTTGGGCAGGGAACCGGCGATCGTGGTCGGGAATAGCATGTTGGGCGCGTCCTCTGGCGACTTTGGCTTGTTGGGCCTCTCAATGCCATGTCCTGATGCCGAGGTACATGGGATTTCCTGCGACCAAAGCAGGGGGTAGGATCACGCCTAGCACCACACGGAATGTCCCATGATCGATCTCTATTATGCGCCGACGCCGAACGGCTGGAAAATCTCGATCATGCTGGAGGAGCTCGGCATCCCCTATACGGTCAAGCCGGTCAACATCCGCGCCGGCGACCAGTTCAAGCCGGAATTCCTGGCGATCAGCCCGAACAACCGCATTCCGGCGATCGTCGATCAGGCGCCGCCCGACGGTGGCGGCCCGTTTTCGGTGTTCGAGACCGGCGCGATCCTGATCTATCTCGCCGACAAGGCCGGGCGGTTGTTACCTGTTGAGTTGCGCGCGCGTTCGGTCGTGATCCAGTGGGTGATGTGGCAGATGGGCGGGCTTGGGCCGATGCTGGGCCAGCACGGGCATTTCGCGCTCTATGCGCCGGAAAAGATTCCCTATGCCATCCAGCGCTACCATGACGAGGCGGCGCGGCTCTATCACGTGCTCGACACCCAACTCGGCAAGACCGGCGCCTATGTCGCGGGAGTTGACTATTCCATCGCGGACATCGCCTGCTTTCCGTGGACCATGACCCACAAGGCGCAAGGTTTTACGCTCGACGACTATCCGAACATCAAGCGCTGGTATGCGGAGATTCGCGCCCGGCCGCAGGTGCAGGCAGGGCTCGCGGTCGGGAAATTCGTCAAGGAGCCGTTCGACGAGGAAGCGCGCAAGAACATGTTCGGCCAGCGCGCCAAGGAGATGACGGGGAAGAAGTGACAATGTCGACCCTCATGGTGAGGAGGCGCTTGCGCCGTCTCGAACCATGAGGCCGGAAATCCCAAGCTCATCCTTCGAGACGCGGCCTTTGGCCGCTCCTCAGGATGAGGTCCAGAATACTCAACCACTACAAGGATCCGCCATGATCGAATTCTTCTTCGACTGTTCCAGCCCCTGGACCTATCTCGCCTTCCACAACATCCAGCCGCTGGCGCGGGAGTTCGACGAGGAAATCTCGTGGCGGCCAATTTTGGTCGGCGGCATCTTCAACACCATCAATCCGAGCGTCTATGCCAGGCGCGAGCATCCCGTGCCGGCCAAGGTCGCTTACGACAAGAAAGACATGGCGGACTGGGCGCGTGTCTCCGGCCTGACCATCCTGATGCGGCCGACGGTGTTTCCGGTGAACAGCGTCAAGGCGATGCGCGGCTGCATCTGGCTGGGCAAGGACATGCTGCCGTTCGCGCGCACGGTGTTCCAGATCTATTGGGGCGAAAATCAGGATATCTCGCAGGATGCGGTGCTGGTGGAAGTCTGCCAGCGCGCGGGCGTCGATCCGAAGGCCTTCTTCGCCGGCATCGGCGACCAGAAGATCAAGGATCAGCTCAAGGCCAACACAGATGAGGTGATGGCGCGGGGCGGGTTCGGCTCGCCGACGATCTTTCTCGACAAGACCGACATGTATTTCGGCAACGACCGTTTGCCGCTGATCCGCGACGCGTTGACGCGGCGGAAGGCGAGCGCGGCGTAATGAGAGCGGTCGTTTGTCGCGAACTCGGCCCGCCGGAGCGGCTGCGGCTGGAGACGTTTGATTCGAAGCCGCTTGCGTCAGGCGAGGTGCGTGTGGCCTTGCGCGCCGCCGGGATCAACTTCCCGGATATCCTGATGGCCGCCGGCGAGTATCAGCTCAAGCCGGAGTTGCCGTTCACGCCGGGGGTGGAAGCAGCCGGCGAGGTCACCGAAATCGCTAGCGACGTTGGCGGCGTTGCGGTCGGCGACCGCGTGATCGTCAAAGTGCGTCATGGCGCCTATGCCGAGGAGGTCGTCCTTGCGCCTTCTCAACTGACGCGGTTGCCTGCGAATTTCGACGATGCGGAGGGCGCAACGTTTCTCGCCGCGCACGGCACGGCCTATCACGCATTGATTGACCGGGCGCAGCTCGGGCGCGGCGAGGTGCTTTTGGTGCATGGCGCCGGTGGTGGCGTCGGGCTTGCCGCGGTCGAGATCGGCAAGCTCCTGGGCGCCACCGTGATTGCGGCGGCGTCCTCCGAGGAAAAGCTCGCGGTCGCCAAGGCAAAGGGCGCCGATCACCTCATCCTTTATGCGCGGGAACCGTTTCGGGACGCGGTCAAGCGGATTACCGACGGCCGCGGTGCCGACGTGGTGTTCGATCCCGTCGGTGGCGAGATTTTCGAAAACAGTCTGCGCTGCATCGCCTGGGGCGCGCGCATCCTTGTGGTCGGATTCACCGGCGGCATCGGGTTTGCCCGCACCAATCTGTTGATGATCAAGGGCGCGAGTGTGCTCGGCATTCGTGCCGGCGAGGCGGTGCGGAAGAATCCCGTGCTCGGCGAGGAGCGGCTGAAGACGTTATTGGGGTGGGCGGCCGGAGGGCACGTGCGGCCGCATATCTCGCACCGTCTGCCGCTGGAAGACTATGCCAAGGCGATGCGGCTTTTGATCGACCGCAAGGCGATCGGAAGGGTCGCGTTGGTGATGGGGTGAGAAGAACGCCTCTCATTGTCGTCCCGGCGAACGCCGGGACCCATACCGCGGAATCTATCTATGGGGTGCTCTGCTAGACAATATTCGCAAACAACGAGCGGCTGTGGTTATGGGTCCCGGATCGCGCTCGCTCACGCTCGCTTGTCCGGGACGACAAGCATTATTTATACCCCCGCTCGTCCCACCACGGAAAATAATCCGGCATGTCGGACGACACCTTGTCCTTGAAGTTCGCCGGCCGCTTCTCCAGAAACGACATCACCCCTTCTTTGACATCGCCGGAGCGGCCACGATCGTAGATGCCTCGGCTGTCGACCTTGTGCGCCTCCATGGGATCGTCGGCGCTCGATAACCGCCACATCATCTGCCGGATCAGCGCCACCGACACCGGCGCTGTCTTGGTTGCGATCTCACGCGCAAGGTTGCGGGCGGCCGGCAGCAACTCGTCCGCCGGGACGACCTTGCTGACGTGGCGTCCGGCGAGCGCTTCCTGTGCCGGAAAGACGCGGCCGGTAAAGCACCATTCCAGCGCCTGTGAGATGCCGACAATGCGCGGCAGGAACCAGCTCGAGGCCGCCTCCGGCACGATGCCGCGTTGGGAAAACACAAAGCCGAACTTGGCGTTTTCCGAAGCGATGCGGATATCCATCGCGAGCTGCATGGTGACGCCGATGCCCACAGCCGCACCGTTCACGGCCGCGATGACAGGCTTGAGGCATTTGAAAATGCGTAAGGTTACCTGGCCGCCGCCGTCGCGTGCGTTCGGATCGCTGTAATCGACCCGGCCGTCGGCCAGGCGTTTGACCGGCCCGCGCCGCGCGTCGCGGTCGAAGGTGTCAGCGCCAGATGAGAGATCGGCCCCGGCGCAAAAGGCACGCCCAGCGCCGGTGACGATGATCGCCCTGATGTTGTCATCCGCATCCGCTGCGTCGAAGGCCTCGATCAGCTCCCGCATCATCGTGGCGTTGAAGGCGTTGAGCTTGTCGGGGCGGTTCAGCGTGATGGTGAGGATTTGCTCGGAGACCTCGTAGAGGATGGTTTCAAAGGGCATGAATACTTCTCCCGGACCATTTTGCCGTCATTCCGGGGCGTGAGTGCAACGAGCGAACCCGGAATCTCGAGGTTCCGGATTCGTCGCGTTGCGATGCTCCGGAACGACGGAGTAAATTACTTCACCGGCGGGCAGGGCCACGGCCGCTGCGCTCCGCGCAGGGTCTCGAACGCTTTCGCCATGCCGAGCACGCCGAGATCATCGAAGCGGCGGCCAACGATTTGCACGCCGATCGGAAAGCCCGCCGCGTCGTAGCCGCCATTGATGGAGATGGCCGGATTCTCCGCCATGTTCCACGGCACCGTGTAAGTGATGTGCTCGAACGGGTGATCCGGATCGTTCAGGGGGGAGGCGCGTTCGGCTGCGAATTTCACCACCGGCGAAACCGGCGAGATCAGATAATCGATGTCGGCGAACAATTTTGCGGCGGCGGCGCGGATTGCCATGGTGGCGTTGAAACCTCTGATGACGTCGACGCCGGATAGTTTTGCGCCGGCTTCCGCCCAGTTGAGAATGTAGGGCAACGTCTTGCTGCGCTCGGCGGCGCTCAGCCTGGAAAGATCGTCCCAAAGGCGCGCGCGCCAGAAATTGTCAAAGCCGTCGAGCATCTCGCGCGTCAGAATGCCCTTGACCTCGCTGACGGTTGCGCCGGCGCCTTCGAAAGCCTTTGCCGCTTTGACCGAGACATCGCGGACTTCCTGCTCCAACGCCTGTCCGACACCGAGGTCGAGCAGAAGCCCGATGCGCAATTTGCGTGACGGCTTGTCGAGCGTCTTCCAGTGGATATCATTGGGCGGCAGGCTCATGCCGTCGCGGCGGTCGGGTTTCGCCATCACGCTCATCATCAGCGCGGCGTCATCGACGGTGCGCGTCATCGGTCCCGCGACGCGGCCGACATAGGGCGGATCGATCGGCACACGCCCGAGGCTCGGTTTGAGCGCGACGAGGCCACACCACGCGGCCGGCAGCCGCACCGAGCCGCCAATATCGGTGCCAAGATGCAGCGGGCCATAGCCGGCAGCACCGGCCGCACCGGCGCCCGCGCTTGAGCCGCCGGGATTTTGACGGAGATCCCAGGGATTGCGGGTGAGTGGATGAAAGCTCGAACGACCCGACGACAGCATGCCGAAATCGGGCATCGTGGTCTTGGAAAAGATGATGGCGCCGGCTTCGCGCAAGCGCGCGGCCGGAGGCGCGTCAGCTTCAGCCGGTACAAGTTTGGTGGTGGCGGTGCCGAGCGGCACGGCCACGCCCTTCGTCGCGATGTTGTCCTTGATGGTGACGGGAACGCCGTCGAGGGGGCCAACCGGCTCGTCCTTTTGCCAGCGCTCGGTCGAGGCTTTGGCGGCGGCGCGTGCGCCGTCGGGATCGAACGCGTAGAGCGCCCTGATGTGAGGCTCCCACACCGCGATATGCGCGAACACGTCGTCGAGCACTTCACTCGGCGAGAATTGCCGCGCGCGGAATCCCGCGATCAGATCGGTCGCGCTGAGATCATGCAGCGCGGATACGGCGCCGGTCGAGTCTTCCTCAAGCATGGCAGCTCCTTGAAGAAAGCTAACGGGCAGCGGGCAGGCGGGTTTCAATGATGCGGGCAAACATGCTGGCGCCGATGGGCAAGATCTTGTCGTCGAGCATGTAGCCGGGATTATGCACCGGCACCGAGCCGTCATGGCCGAGCCAGAAATAAGCGCCGGGCACGGCGTGCAACATGTCGGCGAAATCCTCGCTGCCCATCTTCGGCTTCGAGCGCGTCAGGACTTTTGCGGGATCGACCACCGTGCGCGCAACTTCAGCCACCACCTTGCAGTGTTCTTCGCTATTCACCAGCACGCTGAAGATGTCCCGGATATCGACGGTAATCTCGACCCCGAAGGCCGCCGCCAGGCCAGCACAAAGGCTGCGCATCCGCTCGCGGATCAGCGCGCGCACGTCGTCGGCAAATGCGCGCACGGTACCTGCGAGTTTGGCCTCGCCCGGGATCACATTATAGGCGGAGCCCGCGTGAATCTGCGTGATCGAGAGCACCGCCGGTGCGTTCGGCGAGACATTGCGGCTGACAATGGTTTGCAGCGCCTGTCCGAGCGTCATCGCGATCACGACCGGGTCCTTGGATCGCTCCGGCATCGCGCCATGGGCGCCGTAGCCATGGATTGTGATGTCGAAGAAATCCGCGCCGGCCATCGCCGGCCCCGGCAGTACGGCCAATTCGCCGTGGTCGAGGTCAGGTGCGTTGTGCAGGCCGTAGATTTCGTCACACGGAAATTTCTCGAACAGGCCATCTTTGAGCATGGCGCGCGCGCCACCGAGGCCTTCCTCGGCCGGCTGGAAGATGAAATGCACAGTGCCGTCGAAGTTACGCGTTTCCGCAAGATAACGCGCGGTGCCGAGCAGGATGGTGGTGTGGCCGTCATGACCGCAGCCGTGAAAGCGGCCGGGAATGGTCGAACGCCATTTCAGGTTGGTGTTCTCTTCCATCGGCAGCGCATCCATGTCTGCGCGCAACCCGATGCGTCTGGTGCCGTGGCCCTTGCCCTTGAGCACGCCGACGACGCCGGTGCCGCCGACGCCGCGATGAACTTCCACGCCCCATTGGGTTAGCTTCTCGGCGACGATGCCGGAGGTGCGGACTTCTTCGAAGCCGATTTCGGGATGGGCGTGCAGGTCCCGCCTGATCGCGGTGAGTTCGTCGGCAAAGCGCTCGATATGGTCGATGGTGGGCATGATGTTATCCGATGGCGGTGGAATGAAGCGGTGACGAGTAAGGCGCGGTGAAGGCGGGCCCGTTCGGCCTCAGTCGAATGCCCGGACGCAATTTGGTCCAGGGTAGTGAAGCGGGATCGGCGGGCATGGCGCCGGGAGCGGCGCAAATCAGCAGTTTTTCCGCGATCGGCTCGAAGTCGGCGCGGAAATGCACCGAGCTCTTGTTGACGAGGATCGCCTGTTCGGTAGGCTCGATACCGACATAGCGGAACATCGCCTGATCCGCCAGTTGCGCCTTGTGCGAACTGACGACCACGCGGATATCGCCGATCCGCAAAGCGGCCGACGGTCCCATGTCCATGTCGCGGCCGCCAAAGTAGGGACCGGGCGCCACGAATTTGCCGTCGGATAGCGTCTCGACGATGAATGTCGCCTCGAACGGCGCGTCACCTGGAATGCCGGATTTGCCGCCAAGCGCAAGTGTAACGGCGGCGCCCACACCTGCCGCATGCGCGGCCTTCGCCGACGCCGGGTCGTAAATCGCACCGATCGCCGCGCGGCTCGCGTTGTTGCGGACCAGCGCCCGCAACATGCCGGTGGTATCGGAATCGCCTCCGGCGCCTGGATTGTCCTGGGTGTCGGCGATGATGATGGGCTTCCGCGCGTTCTTCGACAACTCCATCGCCAGCCGCACGCCTTCGTCGGGCCTATAGATGCGGCCATCGAAATCGCGCTCATGGCTTTCGATCAGCGCGGCGAGCTTATCCACGGCAGCCTGCGCGTCCGCTTGGGTTCGTCCATAGGCGAAGACACTCGGTCCGCAGTGGGTGAAATCGGCGGCCGGAAATCCCGGACAGAACGACAACGTCGGTATGGCGTTGCTCTCCATCGCCGCGAGCTTTTCGTAAATGCCCTTGGTCGGAAAGTCGTTGGTGCATTGCCAACTGATCGGAATCAGGAACGGCAGTTGCCGGAAGGCTCTTTCCAGACGCTGATTGTCGCGCAGCAATAGCGCGAGATGGCGCGCGGCGGCGCGGCCTGTGTCGGCCATATCAACATGCGGATAGGTGCGATAGGCAATCAGCGCGTCCGCGTGATGCACCATCCGAGGGGTGACATTGGCGTGCAGGTCGAGGCTGACAACAAGCGGCAATTGATCGCCGATCGCCTCTCGGACGCGGCGCAGGATTTCGCCTTCGCCGTCGTCGAAATGCTCAGCTACCATGGCGCCGTGCAGGTCGAGATAGACAGCATCGAGCGGCAGCGCGCGTTTGATTCCGTCAACGATCACGCTGGCGATGCGCTCATAAGCGTCTTTCGTCACATGGGCGCACGGGCTGGCGGCGGCAAAGATCGTAGGAACCAGTTCCCAGCCGTGCATTTCGGCCTCACCGATAAAACCGGCGAGGCCGACGTTGATGTTGCGCATCGTCTTGAGCGCGTCGGCGCCTTGGGTCATCGCGGGCCAGCCGCCGCCGTGAACGAAATCGGCATAGCTCGCCTTCGTCGGCGCGAAGGTGTTGGTTTCGTGCAGAAAACCGCCGACGGCGATACGGGGCATGCGTTTATCTCAGCTGGAACTCGAAGCTTCCACGACCGGCCGGAAGTTAGCGAAATCCCATCCGCGTCCGGGTGCGGCGTCAAGCAGCGCGCGGGTATAGGCCTGTTGCGGATTTGTGAGGACTTGCGCGGCCGGACCCTGTTCGACGATACGGCCGTGCTGCATGACAGCGACGTCGTCGCAGATTTGCGCGGCGACCCGCAAATCGTGGGTGATGAACAAGATCGCAATCCCGAGCCGCGCCTGAATCTGGTCGAGCAGTTCCAGCACTTGCGCCTGAACCGAGACATCAAGGGCGGAGACAGCTTCGTCCGCCACCATCACGTCGGGATCGAGCGCGAGCGCACGTGCAATGGCGATGCGCTGGCGTTGGCCGCCGGAGAATTGATGCGGAAACCGCGTGATCGAATCCGGCGCCAGACCGACCAGTTCGAGCAGTTCACGCGCTTTCTTCAGTGCCTCGGCGTGGGGCATGCCATAGTTGATCGGCCCCTCGGCGATGGTCTCGCCGATGGTAATGCGGGGATTGAGCGAACGATATGGGTCCTGGAAGACGATCTGGATTTTCTGACGATAGGGCTGCAACAGCCTTCGCGGCAGGTCGGAGATGTCGCGGTTTCCGAGATGAACGCTGCCGGAGGTCGGATCGATCAGGCGGACAATGCAGCGCGCCACCGTCGATTTGCCCGAGCCGCTTTCGCCGACGATGCCGAGCGTGCGGCCCTTGCGCAATTTGAGGGTTACGTCCTCGGCGGCGGCCACTTCGCTCGCCCGTTTGAAAACGGAGCGTTCGCGATAGATTTTTGAGAGGCCATGGGTTTCCAGCACGATCGGCTTGCGCGATTCCGGGCGCGGCGGGCGGGGCACGAGTGACGGCACTGCCGAAAGCAGGCCGCGGGTATATTCCGCTTGCGGTGAGCGCAGGATGGTCTGAAGCGGTGCGGTCTCCGCCAGCTTTCCCTGACGCATGACGGCGACGCGGTCGGCGATTTCGGCCACGACGCCCATGTCGTGGGTGATGAAGAGCACGGCGGTCCCGTGATCGCGTTGCAGTTCGCGGATCAGTGACAGGATTTGCTTTTGCGTGGTGACGTCGAGCGCGGTGGTCGGCTCGTCCGCGATCAGCAATTTCGGCTCCAGCACCAGCGCCATCGCGATCATGATACGCTGGCGCTGGCCGCCTGAGAGACGATGCGGGTAAGAGTCATAAATCCGCTCGATCTCCGGCAGCCGCACCTGCGCCATCATGTCCAGGATGCGCCGCCGCCGCGCGCGGGCGTCGAGTTTGGTGTGGGTGCGCAGCACCTCGTCGATCTGGCGGCCGACCGGCACGACCGGATTGAGCGCGGTCATCGGTTCCTGAAAGATCATCGCCATGGTGGTGGCGCGCAATTGCCGCAAGCGCCGGTCGCCGGCGCCGATCAGTTCCTCGCCGGCGAGTTTGATGTAGCCGCCGGTTGCCACGAGCGATCCCTTTGGCAATAGCCCCATCACGGCCAGCGAGGTGACGGATTTTCCCGATCCGCTCTCGCCAACCAGGCACAAGGTTTCGCGTTCGTGCACCTCAAGCGAGACGCCGTCGATGATGCGCGGGGCGTCCGGCCCCCTGCCGAGACTGACGACGAGATTGTCGATGGTGAGGGCAGGGGTGGTCATGTTCGGTTCTTTCCCGCCGTCGTTCCGGGGCGATGCGAAGCATCGAACCCGGAATCTCGAGATTTCGGGCCTGGTCCTTCGGACCATCCCGGAATGACGAAGGAGGCAATGACGAACTTTTGGATCACTTTCCTCCCTCCCGCTGTTTTAGTCGCGGATCGAGCGCGTCGCGCGCGGCGTCGCCAATGAGATTGACCGACAGGATCGTGATCGAGAGCACGAGCCCAGGCCAGAAAATCAACGATGGCTTGATCTGAAAATAGGCCCGGCCCTCGGCCATGATGTTGCCCCAGGTCGGGGTCTCCGGGCTGATGCCGGCGCCAAGAAACGACAGGATCGCTTCGGTTAATATCGCCGAGGCGCAGACATAAGTGCCTTGCACGATCAGCGGCGCGATCGTGTTCGGCAACAGATGCCGCCACATGATTTTGGGCAACGACGACCCCAGCGAAATCGCAGCCTCGACATAGGGTTCTTCGCGCGACGACAGCACGACCGAGCGGACCAACCGCGCGACGCGCGGAATTTCCGGGATGGTGATGGCGACCATGACGGTCATCAGGCCCGCGCCCGAGAGCGAAACCACGGCAATTGCCAGCAAAATGCCCGGGATCGCCATCAGGCCGTCCATGATGCGCATCATGACGGCGTCGATCCATTTGAAGAAGCCGGAAACGAGGCCAATCACAAGCCCGATGCCGACGCTGAAGATCGCAGTTCCAAGACCGATCAGAAGCGAGAAGCGCCCGCCATAGAGAATGCGCGACAGCAGGTCGCGGCCATAGCCGTCGGTGCCGAGCCAGAATTGCGCGCTGGCCGGCTTCAGCCGCTGGGCCGGCGCGAGCAGAAGCGGATCGTGCGAGGTGAGCCATGGGGCGGCAATGGCGGAAGCGACGACGAGAGCGAGGCAGATCGTGGCGACGGCGATAACTGGCGTTGCGGTGAGAAAGGTCCCTCGCGCTGCACGCGTGATGGGGATCGTCGGCTCGGGAAGGATTTCGACCGCCATGGGATTTTGAACCTCAGTAGCGGATGCGCGGATCGAGCAAGGTATAGGCGACGTCGATCAGCAGGTTGACGCCGAGATTGACACCCGATGTCAGCAGGATCAGTCCCTGAATGACCGGGTAGTCGCGCGACAGCACGGCATCGACGGTGAGGCGACCGATGCCCGGCAGATTGAACACACTTTCGGTGACAACGACCCCGGAAATCAGAAGCGCAAAGCCGGTGCCGATGACCGTGATGACGGGAACAGCGGCGTTGCGCAGGCCGTGGCGCAGCAATACGCCGGCCTCGCTGATGCCCTTGGCGCGCGCGGTACGCACATAATCCTCGCCAAGCACATCCAGCATCGAGGCGCGGGTCATGCGCGCGATCAGCGCGATATAGATGAAAGAGAGCGTGACGGTCGGCAGGATCAGCCGTTCGAAAAATGGCCCGAAGCCGGCGACGATGCTGCGATACCCCTGCACCGGCAGCCACCGCAGGTCGATGGCGAAAATCTGGATCAGCACATAGCCGATCACAAAGACCGGAACGGAAAAACCAACCACCGACAAAGCCATCACGAGGCGGTCGATCAAGGTGCCGCGCTTCCAGGCGGCGATCACTCCGAGCGGCACCGCGATGACGACCGACAACACGATGGTTGCGATCGCGACCGCAATCGACGGTTCGATGCGCTGGCCGATCAGTTTCAACACCGGCTGGTTCGAAGACAACGACGTGCCGAGGTCGCCGTGCAGCAGGCTGCCGATCCAGGTGAAGAACTGGGTGTAAAGCGGCTGGTTCAGCCCGAGCGAGACGCGGATGCGTTCGAGTTGTTCGGGCGTGGCGTTGTCGCCGGCGAGGATCGCGGCGGGATCGCCGGGCGTCAGCCGCAGCAGCAGGAACACGAACAGCGCGACCACGCCCATCACGGGAATAGCGGAGAGCAGGCGGCGCAGGAGGTATCCGAGCATGGCGTTTCTTGGCTTCCAACGTCATTGCGAGGAGCGTTAGCGGCGAAGCAATCCAGATCTCCTCGCCGACACTCTGGATTGCTTCGCTTGCGCTCGCAATGACGGCGTTAGTTGTAGCTGCAAACCCCGTGCCATGGCTTCGAGCCGCTATGTGTGTTGCGTGCGGTTCTCGCCGATCGACATCGCGCAAATTCGCGACAGATGCGCATAGGGCAGGCCGGTCTCATCAGCCCAGGCATTGAACTGCGCCTGCACCTTGGCTAGGTCGCCTTTCGACTTGACCTCGGTTGCGATGTCGAGCCCGGCCTCGCGAAGGCAGGCAACCACGTCCTGCGAGGTGACAAAGCCGTCCCAGCCGACGAAACGCAAGAACATCTGGCCGGTGTTGCCGCCAAGCCGGCTGCCGCGTTTGGCGAGCAGGTCGAGCAACCCGATCTGGTCGGAGGAGGGCCATTGCGTGAGGAATTTTCCGAAGCTGCCATGTTCCTTCGCGATCGCCTGCACGAAGGCGGCGTTCTCGCGAACGGAAGCGATCTTGGCGCCGTTACGCACAATCCGGGTATCGGACAACAGCGCGTCCCAGAAATCATCGGGCTGGAAAATCAGTTTGCCCGGTTTGAAGCCGAGAAAGGCCTTTTCGAAGTCCGGCCATTTGTTTTCGATCACGCTCCAGGCAAAGCCTGCGGAAAACACCCGCTGGGTCATCTCCGCCAGAAAGCGGTCATCAGGCAGCTTGGCCAGCGCTTTCATCTCGGGTTTCTTTGGCAGCAGTTTTTCGAGCGTCTTCGCGCCGCCCTTGCGTTGTTCGGCCCGCGCGCGAATGGCTTTGAAGGGAATGGCACGGGTCTTGGTCGCCGGCTTTGCCATGAGGAACGCCCTCTACGTCAGGGTCGCCAGCAAACCCGCCATCAGGCGGCCGCGTTCGGCGAGGCTGTCGACCTCGATATGTTCGTTGAGCGTGTGCGCGTCGGCGCCACGCACGCCGAGGCCGTCCAGCGTCGGAATTCCCAAGGCGCCGGTGAAGTTGCCGTCGGAGCCGCCGCCGGCGCTGCCATGCGGCAGGTTGAGTCCCATCGAAGCCGCGACACTCCGGGCCTTTTCATAAAGCGCCATCGTTCCGGCATCCGGCTCCCACACCGGGCGCGTCACGCCGCGCGTGACCTTGAAAGCCACATCGTTGGAGGTGCCGGACAGCGCCAGCATCCGTTCGACCCCGCGGTCGAGATCGGCCTGGCGCTTGGCCATGCTGAGCGCTTCGCCGGTGCAGGTGGTGGCGACGCAATTGACCCACTGGCCGCCATGGACGATGCCGACCGAGAAGGTGCAATCGTCCGACGTCATGCCGTCAATGATCAGGATCTGCCGCGCCATCTCGCGAATTGCCGAGCGGCCGGAGGACAGCGTAGCGCCGGCATGGCTCGGTTTGCCGGTTGCTTCCAGGTTGAACCGCGCAATCGCGTAACGTCCGGTCACGACTCCATTGTCCGGCCGGCCGGGTTCGGGCACCAGCACAAATTTGTTGCGCTTCGCCTCGGCCTCGATGAGATCGCGCGTCGAGGGCGTGCCGACTTCTTCATCCGGGGTGAGCAACACGGTGACCGGCAAGGGCGTGGTGACGGCAGCCCGCGCCAGTTGCCGGATCGCCTCCAGCGCCAGGTAATTGCCGCCCTTCATGTCGAAGATGCCCGGGCCGAAGCATTTGTTGCCCTCGCGCCGCCATTTCAGCTTTTCGATCGTGCCGACGGGATGGACCGTGTCGAGGTGTCCTGATATCAGGATACCGGGCTCGCCCTGTCTGGGGTGGGGAAATCTTGCCCGCACACAGCCGCCAAAGCCCTGTCGTCCGGCGATTCGTTCGACCTGTGCCCCCATGATCGCCATGTCGCGCGCGGCGAGATCGAGCATGCGGTCGACGGCAGAGGCATCCCAGGTCGGGCTTTCGCATTCAACCCAGGCGCGCAAGCCGGCAAGCATCGTCTCAGAATCGAAGGGAAGGTTGGCGGGATTCATCGCACGCGCTCGATTTCAACGGAGATGTTTCGACAGGCGGAAAGTGAGGGCATTTTACAAGACAGATCGGTGACAGATTTGTAAAGTCACACTTCGGCAAACCAGGTGGCAGCTTACTTCTCTTCCGTGAGAAAAGCCCGATCTGTTTGGTGCCGGCTTGACGCATCGTCTGAAGATGCATGCCCTAACTGTTGAAGCTTCCAAGACAAAATCTGGCTGGGCTTCTTGCGCGCCAGCCCCTGATCGCCACCGGCCTGATCGCCACCGGTAAGGCCCCGCGAAGCCCACAACAACTTCTGACTGTTGTCATTTGGCCAGCGATCGCGTGCACGTAACGGTGGCATCTTCCGATACGGCATGAACCGCAGCATTGCGTTGGAAAAGTCCGCGGAATGCGCCGCTTTTAAGCCAAACCTACACATGTCTGTCATTGAGGCTCCGTATCAGTCTCCGCGCACGGCTCAAAATATTTTTTGAGAGGCAAAGGGGAAAAGATGAGAAATCGAAAGCTGAAAACCACTCTTCTATCTACGGCTGCGCTGATTGCTGTCGCGGCTGTTGCCACATCAAACCGTCCGGTCGCCGCCCAAGGCTTCCTGGCCGAACTCACCCCGGTTTTTAACCTGGTCGATCAATTGATCGGCGATATCCAAACGCCGAGCCAGGTGAACGCGCTCAAGACCCAGACCCCGATCAAGCATCTGGTCGTGATCTTCAACGAGAACCGCTCGTTCGATCATTATTTCGGCACTTACCCGAAGGCGCTGAACCCGGGTGATGGCGAACCGACGTTCACGGCAGCCAAGAATACGCCGATCCCGAACAACTACGTATCGCCGGCAAATGCGTCGCTGAATCTGCTCACCGAAAATCCCAACTTCCTGAACACGGCTGGCAACGGCGCCAACGCTGCTAACCCGTTCCGTATCGATCGCACGCAGGCCAACACAGCCGACCAGAGCCACGCCTATACGAATGAGCAAGAGGCCTTTGACCTCGGCAAGCTCGACCTCTTCCCGGCGGACGTGGGCAACGGCAGCGTGGGCGGCCCCACCGGTGTCGGCATCGCAGCCGGCCTCGGCGCTGCTGCCTTTAATACCGCAGGCCAGACGATGGGCTATTTCGACGGCAACACCGTCACCGCGTTCTGGAACTACGCCCAGAATTTCGCGATGAGCGACAATTCCTGGAGCGACACCTTTGGTCCGTCGACCCCTGGAGCGCTCGAAGTGTTCTCAGGTCAGACCAACGGTATTATACCCCAGACCATCTCGAAGAACAAAACAACGGGCGTCTTCTCAACAACGTCTGTGGCGGTTTCGGGCGCTGTGCTCGCCGACGGCACCGGCGCGGCGAACGGCTTCACGGAGATCGGTGACGAAGATCCCACCCTGGACGTGTGTTCGCCCGCGGTCCAGCCCGGCGGGACCGGCACGACGACCCTGTCGACCGCCAAGAATATCGGCGACCTGCTCAACGCCGCCAATATCCCCTGGGGTTCGTTCGTGGGTGGCTTCAACCTGCAAGCCGTCAATGCGAACATGAGCACCGGTTGTAAAGGGGTGACGCAGAGTGCGAACGGGGCGATCACGTTCGCTTCTAACGCGGGGCGTAGCAGCATGAGCCCCATCACGGGGGAAACCGTCAACGACTATACCCAGCACCACATCTGGTTCCAGTACTTCAAGTCGACGGCCAATCCGAACCACATCCGTCCGGCCTCCAACGCCGAGATCGGTCACAACGGCCCAGCCAACCATGCCTATGACATCGCTGACTTCACGACGGCGGTGAAGGCCGGCAATTTCCCGGCGGTTTCCTTCATCAAGCAGGCAGCCTTCCAGGACGGTCACCCCGGCAACTCCAATCCGCTCGATGAGCAGACGGGCGTTGTCGACCTGATCAATTTCCTGCAAGCCCAGCCCGACTGGAGCTCGACGGCTGTGATCATCGCGTATGACGACTCGGACGGCTGGTATGACCACGCCTTCACCCCGCCGACGACGCGGGTGTCGTTCACATCGTCCGATGCGCTGAGCGGCCCCGACGCCTGCGGCGTCTTGGGGACCTCCTTGCCCACCGGTGTCAACAACGTCGGGGTGCAGGGACGCTGCGGTCCTGGCATGCGCCAGCCGTTCCTGGTGATCTCGCCTTACGCCAAGAAGAACTACGTCAGCCACGTGTTCATCACGCAGGCCTCGATCCCGCAATTCATCGAGGACAACTGGCTGAAGGGTGAGCGTCTCGGTGGTGGCTCTTTCGATGCCTCGACCGGTTCGATCATGGACATGTTCAACTTCGATCAGATCGTTGCGGACGGTGCCGCGCGCACGGTCATGCTCGATCCGACGATGGGCACGGTGACGTCGAGCAAGTCCGGCCTCCCGTTCTGAGCGATCGCGTAAGCATCGTCTTATAACGACATCACTTTTTCGGCGCCGGCCTTCTGGCCGGCGCCGTCTTAGCCGAACCAACAAACGTTTTCGCCACCCGGAAAATGTTGCTAAGCGGGTGCGGATAGAGTGGCTTTGAAGTCAAACCGACACATATGTGTCATTGAGGTTTCCTATCTGTCTCCGCGCACGGCTCAAAATTTCTTTGAGAGGCAAAGGGAAAAAGATGAGAAATCGAAAGTTGAAAACGACTCTGTTATCCACGGCTGCGATGCTCGCCGTCGCGGCTACGGTGACCTCGGTTCGTCCGGTCGCCGCCGAGAGCCTGCTGGCTGAACTCGCCCCGGTTTTTAACTTTGTCGATCAATTGGTCGGCGATATCCAAACGCCGAGCCCGGTGAACGCGATCAAGACCCAGACCCCGATCAAGCATCTGGTCGTGATCTTCAACGAGAACCGCTCGTTTGACCATTACTTCGGCACTTACCCGAAGGCGATGAATCCGCCAGGCGAAACACCGACGTTCACGGCAGCCAAGAATACGCCGATCCCGAACAACTACGAATCGAACCCGACGCTGCTCAACAACAACCCGAACCTGAATCCGGCCAACGGCGCCAGCGCTTCCAACCCGTTCCGCTTCGATCGCACGCAGGCCAACACGGCCGACCAGGATCACGGCTATACACCCGAGCAACTGGCTCAGGACGGCGGCAAGAGCGACCTCTTCCCGTTGGATACCGGCGTGGCCACCAAGGGCGGCGCTGGTGTGTTTGCCACCACGGCCCAGGTGATGGGCTATTTCGACGGCAACACGGTCACCGCGTTCTGGAACTATGCCCAGAATTTCGCGATGAGCGACAATTCCTGGGATGACAACTTTGGTCCGTCGACCCCCGGCGCGCTCAACATGTTCTCGGGCCAGACCAACGGCGCCACGTTCCCCGTCGGTGTTCCTGCTGGCGCTCCTCCCGCGGCAGTCGGTCAGCTTCTGGCGGCGGCCGACGCCGGGGTTCTCAACAGCGACGGCAGCTTCACGCTGACCGGCGATATCGATCCGGCCGGCGACGTGTGCTCAAGTCCGAGCGTTCAAGTCCAGATGACGGGCAAGAACATCGGCGACCTGCTGAATGCCTCCAATATCCCCTGGGGTTCGTTCGTCGGTGGTTTCGACTTGCAAACTGTGAACGCGAACGGCACCACCGGTTGTCATCGCAGCACCGTCGGCCAGCTCGTCTCCGCGGGCGACTATACTCCGCACCACATCTGGTTCCAGTACTACACGTCGACCGCGAATCCGACGCACGCTCGCCCGTTGGCATCCCCCGCCGCGTACGGCCTTACCAAGGCGCCGGGCAGCACAACGGCTGATCCTGCCAATCACGCCTATGACCTCCTCGACTTCACCGCGGCGCTGAATGCCGGCAACTTCCCGGCGGTTTCCTTCATCAAGATGGCAGCCTTCCAGGACGGTCACCCCGGCAACTCCGATCCGCTTGATGAGCAGACCGGATTGGTCAATCTGATCAACATGCTTCAGCAGCAGCCGGACTGGAGTTCTACGGCCGTGATCATCGCCTATGACGACTCGGACGGTTGGTACGACCACGCCTTCGCGGCCTCCGGGTCGACGGCGCATGCGTCGTTCGCGGCGATCCCGGTCGTGCCGGGTGTGGATGTCGATGCGTTGAACGGCAACGGTGTCTGCGGCACCCTGGGTGTTACCCCTGTGCCCAACGGTCTCAGCGGTCAGCCTGTCAATGGACGTTGCGGTCCGGGCACTCGCCAGCCGTTCGTGGTGATCTCGCCCTACGCCAAGAAGAACTACATCAGCCACGTGCTCATCTCGCAGGCCTCGATTCCGCAGTTCATCGAGGACAACTGGCTGAAGAGTCAGCGTATCGGCGGTGGCTCCTTCGATGCCACGACCGGTTCGATCATGGACATGTTCGACTTCGACCAGATCGTTACGGAGGGCAACGCGCGCAAGCTCAAGCTCGATCCGATCATGGGCACCGTGATTAACTAGCCCGACCAACTGAGTGAGCTTAAATGTACCATCGCACAATCGTGTGGTTCCTCGGCGCCGGCCTTTTGGCCGGCGCCGTCTTCGCTGCCGAGCCGCAAACCCCGTCCGGCGAAAACCCGAATCCGGTTCACCTTTTCCGCCGCCCCGTTCAGCCGCTTTCCACCATGGCGAGGCTTGGCCGGGATATATTTTTTGACACTAAACTGTCTTCGTCAGGGAAGGTCGCTTGCGCCTCGTGTCACAGCCCGGACCACGCCTATGGCCCGCCCAACGATGGGCCGGTCATGCTTGGCGGCCCCGATCTGACGCTTCCCGGCGCGCGTGCCGTCCCCTCGCTGACCTATCTGGAACGGCAGCTCGAATTCAGCATCGGCCCCGATGATCCGAAGAACGAGAACGTCGACCTGGCCAAGCAGGCCGAGGCCGGCAAGACCGCCGATCGCGTCCAGAAGATCGCGACGAAGACGGAGCAAAGCGCGAATATCGTGCCGCAGGGCGGCTTTTTCTGGGACGGCCGCGCCGGCAGTCTTCAGAACCAGGCAGTAGGTCCTTTGCTCGATCCGCGCGAGATGGACGGTGGCAGCATCGACATCATCGCCGAAAAACTGCGCAACGCGCCCTATGCCAACAAGTTCGCTGCGTTGTTCAGCGAGCGGATTTTCAAGGACACCAAACTGCTCGTCGCCGAAGCGATGTTCGCGGTCGGCCGCTATCAGATCGAGGAGCCGAGCTTCCATCCCTATGACAGCAAGTACGACCACTGGCTTGAGGGGAAAGCCAGCCTGAGCGAAGCCGAAATGCGCGGCTATCGCTTGTTCAACGATCCGGAAAAGGCCAACTGCGCCGGCTGCCATACGTCGCAGCCATCGCCCGAAGGATTCCCGCCGCGCTTCACCGACACGCAATATGAAGCCTTGGGCACGCCGCGCAATCTCGCGCTCGCCGACACCAAAAATCCCAACTATTTCGATCTCGGGGTTTGCGGCCCCATCCGCAAGGATATTGCCGACCAGACGCAATTTTGCGGCATGTTCAAGACGCCGACCTTGCGTAACATCGCCTTGCGCCGCGTGTTCTTCCACAACGGCGTGTTCCACACCTTGCAGGAGGTGATGGATTTCTACAATTTCCGCGACACCAATCCGGAGAAGGTCTATCCGGTCGGCGCCGACGGGAAGGTGCAGAAATACAATGATCTCCCGGTGCAGTATCACGCCAATGTCGATGTCGCCGATCCGCCGTTCGACCGCCATCCCGGCGAAACGCCGGCGATGACGGATCAGGACGAAGCCGACATCATCGCGTTTTTGAAAACGTTGAACGATGGATACAAGCCGGAAAACTGAGGCTGACGGCGGCTAGCTAAACGGCAACGGATGCGAGACGTCCGTTGCCGTTTGCTCTTCACGGCCGTAAGCCATCGGCACGACAAGCCGATTGACGCCGCCCGCAGCCGGTGCAAGTCTGAAATAGCGAAGGAGTTACAGCACGTTACTGCTGCAAGATCGAGCAGTGCTTGCACAGCGAATGTGCCGCGCGCGCGATTTCACGTCAGGGAGACACATCCATGTTCGGGAATTTGCCACGCTTTCAGAGGCCGGGCGCGAACCGTCTCGCGGCCGCATCACTGGCTTTGGCCCTCGTGCTGGCGGCGATGCCCGCATCCGCCAAGACCATCACCGCGGTGATGCATTCCGACCTGCGTGTGATCGATCCCGGTTTCACCACCGCCTATATCACCCGCGACCACGGCTACATGGTCTATGACACGCTTCTGGCTGAAGACTCGAACTTCAAGATCCAGCCGCAAATGGCGGACTGGAAAGTCTCCGATGACAAACTGACCTACACCTTCACGCTGCGCGACGGATTGAAATGGCATGACGGCGCGCCGGTGACGGCGGAGGACTGCGTCGCTTCGCTCAAGCGCTGGGGCCGCAACGATGGCATGGGCCAGAAGCTGATGGACTTCACCGCAAGCCTGGAGGCGACTGACGAAAAGACCATCACGCTGAAGCTGAAGGAGCCTTACGGCCTGGTGTTGGAATCGATCGGCAAGCCATCCTCGCTCGTGCCTTTCATGATGCCCAGGCGCATGGCGGAGACCCCGCCCGGCCAGCAGATCAAGGAGCAGATCGGCTCGGGTCCGTTCAAGTTCGTGGCGTCCGAATTTCAGCCGGGCGTGAAGGCGGTCTATGTCAAGAACACCGACTATGTACCGCGCAAGGAGCCTTCGAACTGGACCTCGGGAGGCAAAGTAGTGAAGGTCGATCGCGTCGAATGGATCACGATGTCGGACGCGCAGACCGCGGTGAACGCATTGCAGTCGGGCGACATCGACTTCTTGGAAAATCCGCCGTGGGATCTGCTGCCGGCGCTTGTGGCCAATCCCGAGTTGAAAATCGAAACGCTGAACAAGCTCGGCTTCCAGACGCTCGGCCGGATGAACTTCCTTTATCCGCCCTTCGACAACGTCAAGATCCGCCGCGCCGCGCTTCTTGCGATGAACCAGAAGGACGTGCTCGACGCGCTGGTGGGCAATCCCGAATATTACCGGATTTGTGGCGCGATCTTCGTCTGCGGGACGCCGCTCGCCTCCGAGGCTGGCGCCGAGACACTGGTGAAGGGCAACGGCATGGCGGAGGCGAAAAAGCTGCTCGCTGAGGCCGGCTATGACGGCACGCCGGTTGTGCTGATGGCGCCGGGCGATGTGGTGACGCTGAAGGCGCAGCCGATCGTCGCGGCGCAATTGCTGCGCGATGCCGGCTTCAAGGTCGATGTGCAAGCCACCGACTGGCAAACCGTCGTGACCCGCCGCGCCAGCCAGAAGCCGCCGAAAGAGGGCGGCTGGAACATGTTCTTCACCAACTGGGTCGGGGCCGACGTCGTCAATCCCGTCGCCAATCTGTCAATCAACGGCAAAGGCAAGAACGGCGGCTGGTTCGGTTGGCCCGACGATTCGAAAATGGAAGCCATGCGCGATGCGTTTGCGCGCGCGCCTTCTCCGGAAGAGCAAAAGAAGCTCGCCGACCAGATCCAGAAGGAGAACTACGACGAAGTAATCTACATCCCGCTCGGCCAATATCTCATTCCGAGCGCGTGGCGCACCTCGCTCAAGGGCGTGCTCGACGGTCCGGCGACGCCGATCTTCTGGAATATCGAGAAGACGGAGTGAGAGGGATCAGCCCCGCAACGGCAGCGGCTGATCGGCAAGCATTCCCTTGATGACGACCTCGCGCGCTTTCGCAACGTCAATCGCATGATGAGCAAGGAGTTCGGCGCAGTCCGCGACGATCTGGTCGGCGTCCTGCATCATCTTCAGTTCCTTGTAGCGATCGTGGCGCTTCAAACCCATGCTCTCGCCAACCAGTTCCAACAGGTTGACGATGCGGAATGGCCAGTCCCGCTCGTGTGCGCATAATTCGCGATGTTCGGAATGATAGACAGTCACCAGCGCGTCGATTCCGGCGTCGCGCGCGGCCTCGAGTTCGTTCAGCGTCAGTTCGCGCTTGAATTCGGGCAATACGTTGAGATTGACGCCCTGCAAGCCGAGCGCCGGCTGCTTCAAGTCGACGAGCTTGATGCCGGGAATGGCTTGCAGAATGTTCGCAGCCGCTTCCATGACGCCTGCGACGCCGGGATGGCGATGCAGCGCGACACGGATCGGAAGCGTCTTGTGCAAATGCGGCGTGAGCTGTTCGAGCCGTTGGCTAAGGAAACGCATGAACGGCGTCATCTCGAACGGACGCGCGCCGCGCTGGCGTTCGAGTGCGGGTAGCGTCGTTTCAGTGAACTGCACCTGGCAACTCGGACACCAGGAAATCACCTGGCCCGATTTCGACTGCGACAGCTTTTCGATGCTGTTCGTTCCCATCCGCCCGGACATTTCGAGATCGCCTGGACGCATCTGGACGACGCCGCAGCAGTGGCTTGGCCCGCCCATGACCTGATAGCGGGTGCCGAGCGCATCCATGATGTCGAGGGCGAGCAGTGCGATATGTGGCGTCTTGAGCACGTTGCAGCCGGTGTAGAAAACAAAATCCGGCGGCTCGCTCGGCGCACTGACCGAGGCTGATTTCTGGCCGAGCCGTTCCAGCACCTCATCGTTGAGCTGAAGCTGCGAGAGCACGGAAACATCACGTCCGACGTCGCGGTATTTTTCCAGGCCCTGGCGCCGCCGCGCCGGCAGATCGTGATTGGCCCGCGCCATCGAAACGCGCGCCATGGCCAGAAGAAAGCGCGGATTGACGCCTTCGTCGCAGGCCGTGATGCATTCGCCGCTGAGCGTGCAGGCTTGCGCCCATTTCCGTGAGGCGTCCGGCCCGTGGCCGTCGCGGAGAATATCGATGATACCGCCGATGACATCCGCAGGCACAGCATCCGCGATGCCGGCTGGCTTCACGCTCGGACAGGCTTCGACGCATTTGCCGCAACGAGTGCAGGCATCGACCATCTCGTCAACGCGCGTCTGGACCGCGGCCTCAAAGGAGAGATCGGTGGGCATGGACATGGGCGCGTGCTCCCTGCCGGTTTCCTGGACGCCAGTTGTTTCTCTTACCACCGCAAGCCCTCATTATAAAGCAATGGAAGATGTGGCCTCTGAAACTTGAAGTGTCGCAGCTCCATCGGTTTTCAACTATGAAACAGATATGCAACGCGTCGTTATTTTGGGCCGGGGAGGGGCGGGCAAATCCACGTTTGCCAGAAGGCTCGGAGAGACGGCTGGTTTGCCGGTCGTCGAACTTGACAAGCATTTTTGGCAGCCGGGATTGGTCCCGACCCCGCGCGAAAGTTGGACGGAAATCCAGCGCGCGCTTGCGGCTCAGGACCGCTGGATCATGGATGGCGATTTAGGCCGGTACGATGTTCTCGGCGTGCGGCTGCAAGCCGCGGACACTGTGTTAGTTCTGGATTTCGGGGTTTGGCTCTGCGCGATCCGCGCCATCAGCCGTTCAAGAGAACGCGCGGAGTTCTGGTGGTGGCTGGTGAGTTGGCGGTGGCGCGAGCGCCCGAAGATCAAGAAAGCGATCGCCGAATATGCTGCCCGGGCAGATGTCAGAATATTTTCCAGCCCTGACGAACTGGATCGGTTTTTGTCCGCGAAAACGTGAGCCGCACGAAGGCCCAATCCATCTTCAATCCAGCTCAGAGGCGGCCGGTCATCTTGTTCGTCAGCGCCTTTAGCTCGTGATCGACCGCGCGTAGTATTGCGAATGCGGCGCCAAAATCCGCCCGTCCGATGAGTTGCCAAACCTTCGTGACGCGTTCCATCAAATCGGGAATGGTCAACGGAAAGCCTGTGGCTTCTTGCAGCGCCGCCTTTTCATTGATGAGATAGCGTCCATTCAGGGCAAACAAAACTTGCCCGACACAGGCCAAAGCCCGGTAGGCGCAGCCCGCGATGTGCGTTTGCTCGCGGCGCGCAGCGCCAACTTCGCCATTTTCGATGCTGAACAGAATTTCCCATTGAAATCGGCGGATCAACGCGTCGCGTAAGGCTTCCGGATAGGGCGAGGTGAGATCCTTCAATCCGGCGATCGTCCCTTGCGGATCATGGAGCGGCTGACAAAGCGCAACCTCTCCCATCCATATCGCCGAGCAAAATCCATGGGGATGCCCCGGTTGATAGTCCATCGTGATGAGGCCGGCCCGGCACGAATGGACGACCCGCGTGACCGCGTCGCAATTTCGATAGAGCAGATCGACCTTTCGCCCACCGATCGTTAGCCAAGCACCCCCAACGATCCAGGGACCCCACGCGCCAACCTGGGTCACCGCGGCAGTGCTGGGTTCGTCGACCAAATGTCTGACGGCTTCGCGGAGGCGATCGGTGTCTAGCGGACGAGCCTCGGAAAAATACAGACCGACATTATAATCGGAGGCCTCGGTGGCCGTTCCTCGCGCCCGCGATCCTCCGAGCACAACAGCGTTGACGCCGGGGACATCGGCGAGGGCGGGTACCAAGCGCTGCAAAACCGAATCCTGCATGTCGTCCCTGTCCCGCTGTCCCTTCTATTCTCGTTTTCAGGGAGCCTTTCGTGGCTGCGCTACGCGTAGCTCCACCAGGGCGAAGTGTGGTGCGGGCGGCGGGAGTCGAACCCGCACGACGTTGCCATCGAGGGATTTTAAGTCCCTTGCGTCTACCAATTCCGCCACGTCCGCTTTGACTACAGGATCAAACAGTTAGCGAAGTTTTTGAGTCCGGCAAATGAGCCGCCTAACCGAGCCCTGCCTTAAACCAAGCGACCATCCCATACAAGGCTAAGCCTCATTCCGGACACCAGTCCCTGCTTTAGGCAATCTCAACGTTGTCGGTTTAACAGGATTCTATGATCGTTTCGCCCGCTTGCCTTCGTGCGCCGTTCCATGCCCTTGCGGGCGTGGTTCTATTGGCGCTGGGTACACTGCTGTCCGGCTGCGCCGACCTGGGCGACGGCATGACATCCGCCTTTGCGGACCCGGCGAAATACGATCTCTATAATTGCAAGCAGCTGGAGGCCGAGCGCAAAAGTCTGGGGACCCGGATGGCCGAGTTGCAGGGTCTGATGAACAAGGCGCAGGATGGCTTTGCCGGTCCCGTGGTGGCGGAGGTCGCCTACCGCAACGAGTACATCGCGATGCGCGGCCAGAAGAAGAACGCGGATCAAGCGTGGGCGAGCAACAATTGCCACGACAGTCCGCCCTCCAAAACCGCGGCGACACCGTCGCCCGCGCCTACGCCCGTGCCCGCCACGACATCCGGCCATGGTTCAATGAAGTCGGGTAGCGCTGTCTACTGATCCGCCGCCTCAAATCCGCCAGTCGTAAATCCAGTCCTGCCGCGACAACATGCGCTTTGGTCCCAGCGCCTTGATGACGAGGTCGCGCGCCAGCGCCAACGGACCCGCAAGGTGATAGATGCGCCCCGCCTGCCGCGCGCTGCGCTGAACCCGCGTCACGCGCGGCCGGCGCAGTTTTGCATAACGCTCTAGCGCTACCGATAACGCCGCCGGGCTCTCGTTTTGCCGCTCGGCGATACATTTGGCGAGCACGGCTGCGTCCTCGATCGCCATGGCCGCGCCTTGTGCGGCGAACGGCAGCATCGCATGCGCCGCGTCTCCCAATAAAGCGACCGCGCCGTCGGTCCATTGGCCGCCGCCGGGAACGGTGAACAGTGCCCATTTCCGCCAGCCGTCGACAGCGCCGATCAGCATCCGCGGAATGGCGTGCCATCCGGCGGCAACGAACACGCTCTTGATCTCGTTGCCGTCGCCCGGTTCGCTCCAGCCGGGCCTGCTCCATTGTCCGCCCACGACCGCCACCACATTGATCTGGCGCGCACCGGAAATCGGATAGGCCACGAGATGGGCATGCGGTCCCAACCACAGCTGAACCCGGCGCGAGGTGAATTCGCGCGGCAACTGCGTGGTATCAAGGGTGCCTCGCCAGGCGATCAGGCCGGAGAAGCGCGGCTGCACATCCGGGAGCAGGTGATGCCGGACCGCTGACCAGATCCCGTCGGCGCCGATCAGCGCCGCCGCGAGTTCCTCCCGGCGCACCGCGCCGCTGCGCTGGATAACGGTCAATCCCTTGGCATGGGGGCCGACATCCTCGAACTGGCAGCCGAGCCGCAACTCGATGTCTGAATGGCTTTCGACCTCGTCCCGCAGCGCCGCTTGCAGATCGGCGCGGTGGATCACCCAATAGGGCGCGTCCTTCCCATCGAGCGAAAGGCGGGATATCTCGCCGCCGTTCCTGGCACTCATCAGGCAGACGGCCTCCGGCGTCACGGCGCGGGAAAGACGTGGCGTCAGACCGAGCTCAATCAGCACGCGGCTCGCATTGGGCGAAAGCTGCAAGCCGGCGCCTGCTTCCTCCAGGCGTTCGGCTTTCTCAAGAATGATGACGCGAAAGCCCTGCCTCGCCAGCGCCAGCGCCGCGGTCAGTCCCCCGATACCGGCGCCCGCGACGATGATCGTGCGTGAAGCCGCCACTTTCCGATCAGGCGACCTTGTCGGTCAGCACACATTCCGGCGGACGGGCCTCGCCGGCCTTGAGGTCGGCGGCATATCGATAGAGCGTCGAGCAATAAGGGCAGATGATCTCGTTGTCGTTGCCGAGGTCGAGAAAGACGTGCGGATGATCGAAAGGCGGGTTGGCGCCGACGCACATGAATTCTTGCGAGCCGATCTCAATGACGGCGACGCCGGCATCGTTGTGAAAGTGCGGGACGACATGATCGGACATCGGATTCACCTCGGGTAGAGCGAGCAGTAGACGACACCGGCATCAGGTTCCGTCACTGGAAGAGCGAGCATTACCATAAAGATGGATGCCGTTGATTCCCAGTGTTCCCGGTATCTGAGGAAGCGAACGTCAAATCGACCGCGGTTGTGGAGCGGATTTGACATTTTCCGCAACCGTGCGGTAGCCCCGGCCATTGATTTCTATCTTGCAAATTCGACACAATCTTGATGTCCCGGAGAAGCCCTTTTTTCGTCGGGGCGGTTGTGTCGTAAAAGCGGCGCATTACTTCTTGTGCACAGGCGAGCAGGTATTCCTGATGAGGCGGTGGCGGATCGGTTTGGCCCTGGCAGCGATGACGGTAAGCGGTGCTGCGCTTGCCGTGATGTGGCCGCATGCGCGCGAAGCCGGTGCCATGCTTGCCGCACAGGATGATCCGGCGGAATTGTCGGACCTCCAGGTCAATTCTGTCCTGCGGAATAGCCAAAACATATTGGCCACCGAGATCGAATCCGCGCTGGCCGCGCATGATACGGGCCTGGCTGAAAGCTTTGTCGATCTCGCCAACGCCAAGAACATCGCGTTGCCGGAGGATCTCCTGGCTCGCGTAAACCGGGCGGTTGAGGAAGACAGCACCGCCTCGCACTTTGCCAAACGCTTTGCCACCGGGCTTGTGACGGGAAATGCGGACGATGCCGGCAGCCTGTCCGGTACCGTGGCGGGTGATCTCTTCGTCTTCGGCGACATCAGGGATGTCGTTCGCGAAGGCAAGCATCTGGTCATGGGCGAGGACACCGACCGCCTGGTGCTGGGGCTTGCGGCCACCGGCCTTGCCGTAACGGCAGCGACTTATGTTTCCATGGGCGGCGCGGCGCCGGTGCGTGCAGGGCTCACGCTGGTCAAGGATGCGCGCAAGGTTGGACGGCTGGGCGAAAGGCTCACCGAGTGGGCGGGCCGCTCGGCGCGGGATATTGTCGATGCGCCGATGCTGGAAGAAGCCGTCGCTTCCAGTGCGACAACGTCTCCCCGGCAAACCGTGAGCGCCATTCGCGCCGCTTTCAACGTTGAAAAGGCAGGTAGCTTGGTGCGGATGGCCAAGGATGTCGGCCGTATCAGCGAAAAGGCCGGGGCGCGCGGCGCGCTCGATACGCTGAAGATCGCCGAGGGCCCGGAAGATGTCGCCCGTGCGGCGCGGCTCGCGGAATCCTCAGGCGGCAGGACCCGCGCCCTGATCAAGCTGCTCGGCCGCGGCGCCTTGTTGCTGACCCTCGGCGCGTTCGATCTGTTGCTGTGGGTATTCGGCGCGTTGTTCGCGCTTTTCTCCCTGATGGCATCGATCAAGGCGGCCACCGAGCGGCTGACACAGTCGTGGATCGATCACGGCAAGCGGCGGAGGCTGCGACGGCAGCTCGCGGCTCTGGCAAAGCCGGCAGTGGCCAGCGCTGCCGCAAACGGCTAATTTCCGAAATCTTCCCACAACACGGACCAAGCGATGCCGAGTTTTCATCACGGCGCTGTTGAAATTGCCTATCTTGACGAAGGCGAGGGCGATCCGATCGTGCTCGTGCACGGCTTTGCTTCCAGCAAGAATGTGAACTGGGTCTATCCGACCTGGGTCTCGGACCTGAAGAAAAGCGGCCGGCGGGTGATCGCGTTCGACAATCGCGGCCACGGCGATTCCGGCAAGCTCTACGACCCCGTCGACTATGAACTCGCCATCATGGCGAGCGACATCGCAGCCCTGATGGACCATCTCAAGCTCGAGCGCGCCGACGTCATGGGCTATTCGCTGGGATCGCGAATGACGGCGATGTTGGCGCGCAGCGCGCCGCAGCGGTTACGCTCGGCCATTCTGGGCGGCATCGGGATCGGCCTGATCGAGGGCGGCGGCCCCGGCGAAAACGTCGCCAAGGCGTTAGAGGCCGATTCGCTCGATGAGGTCACCGATCCGGTCGGCCGGACGTTCCGTGCCTTCGCCGATCAGACCCGATCCGACCGGAGGGCGCTGGCGGCGTGTCTGCGCGGTTCGCGCCGGCTGATGACAAAAGAGGAGGCGGCCGCGATTGCGGTGCCGGTGCTGATCGCGGTCGGCACCACTGACGAGATTGCAGGCTCGGCGCATGCGCTCGGCGACATTATTCCCGGCTCCGAAGTGCTGGACATTCCAAATCGCGACCACATGCGCGCGGTCGGCGACAAGGTTTACAAGGCGGGCGTGCTGGATTTTCTGTCACGACGCCCGTAATGGATCGCCTCGACGCTGCCAGCGCTTCATTGCCGCGATCGTGACGGCGCAAGTCGCAATCCAGACCAGACGGGAGCCGTAGCGATCGTGCGGCCCCGATATGATGCCGCATATGGCGGCGTTGCCGAGCAACGCCAGGCATACGGTGGCCGTCAACAGCGTCACGTCGTCGATCCGCCGCCGGACGGCTGCGGCGATCAGCATGGCAAACACCAGTGCGGTCGAGATCAGGGCGATGGGGACGTGGATCAGGTTGATCGGGCCAAAGGTGAGGAATCCGGTCTGCTGATGCGCTGCGTTCATCAGCTTCAATTGCTCCGGCATATAGCGGTGGATAATCCCGTAGGTGTGAGGCGTCGTAGGAGGATCGGTGTTTTCGCCGGTGGCCACTTCCAGCATCTGTTCGCCCATCGCCAGGAGCGCCGCCTCCGCCTGCCATAGCGGATATTCGGCGAGCGCGTGAACGGCGATATATCCCATTTCATCGCCCATGCCCGGAAAGCGGCCGAGCTTGTTGAATACCGTCTCGCGGCTCCAGAGGAAGTCATCCGCGGTTTCCGGCAATTCGTCGCGATAGGGGCAGAGCTTGAAATGCTGTGTGGCGCAGTGATCGTTCAGATAGCGGGTCACGATCCCGTCCTGAAGCATGCGGGCAAACGCAATCGCAGAGCCACCGGGCGTCCATGCGACGTGCCCGGACAGGGCAAAATTGGCGGACAACAACATACCGGCGCCGGCCGCGATCGTCAGCGTGCCTTGCGCGAGATGGGCAAGGGGAATTCGCCCGCGCAGGAACGGACGCGCGATCCATCCGACGCAGCACAGCCCGAGCAGGACGGCCATCGTGGCGCTGTGGGTCGCCGTCGCAAAGGCCGTGAAGACGAACAGTGCCGCCTTTTCAGGTCCGGATACCCTGTCGCCCTGCAGGACAAGAACAAACAGCGACAGCACCGACAGGCCGGCAAAGATATCGGTCAGGAGCATGCTGGCGAGCCAGGGCAGCGCTGTCGTCAACGCCAGCACCAGGTACAATCCGAACAGCCGCCATGGCCGGGCGAGGCCAAGGACGCGCAGCGTCACCTGCAAGATCCACATCGTCGTCAGCGCCTGGATCGCCAGATTGAGCCAGAAGTAGCTGTGTTCGCCGAAATGCAGGTAGAGGCCAAAGACGGTGGAGCGGCTGGGGACAAGGTAGCCTTCGTACCAGCGCGCCAGATAGCCGCCGGTGTCCGACTGGAGCAGGGGGTAACCGTTCCAGAGCGCCGGGGCGAGCAGCATCGGGGGAATCGCGACGGCGATCGCCCAAGCGAGAAGCGGGTTTGCGGCGCGAGCGGGCAGCGCGGTAATATTTGACATCTTGCCGACCATGCCCAAAGACCACAGCCTGCGAAAATCCGCCAATAGTCGGCTTGATTTACGGCGACGGCCGACCAAGTAAAAACAACGGAACCGATCGGGGGGCTTGCCACCTGGCGTTCACCTTGGCGTGAGAGCGAGGGGGACAGCGCCGGTTGCCCGTGCTAAAATGATACGGTCACAAAGTCTGATTATCTTGACCACAGAACAATTTGCGGACGAGGCCTATGGCAAAACATCAGATTAATCCGCAAGGCGGCACCAGGCTGGCGGCGCTCGATCCGATCTGGGATCGCGTGCGGGCCGAAGCCGAGGACATCGTTCGGCGGGAGCCGGAACTCGCCTCGTTCATCTATTCCACCGTTCTGCATCACGATCGGCTGGAGCAGGCGGTGGTGCATCGGATTGCCGAACGGCTGGACCATTCGGCGCTGTCGGGCGACCTGATCCGCCAAGCCTACGACGAGGCATTGCGCGACGATCCCGATCTCGGCAATGCCTTCCGCGCCGACCTGGTCGCGGTTTACGACCGTGATCCTGCCACCTCCCGCTTCATCGATCCCTTGCTCTATTTCAAGGGCTTCCACGCCTTGCAGACCCACCGCCTGGCGCACTGGCTGTTGGGGAAGGGCCGCAAGGACTTCGCCTACTACCTGCAAAGCCGTGCGTCAGCCGCGTTTCAGACCGACATCAATCCGGCGGCGAAAATTGGCCGCGGCATCTTTCTCGACCACGCCACGGGCTTTGTATGCGGCGAGACGGCGGTCATCGAAGACGACGTCTCGATCCTGCACGGCGTCACGCTTGGCGGTACCGGCAAGGAGAACGAGGACCGCCACCCCAAGATCCGCCATGGCGTTCTGATCGGGGCCGGCGCCAAAATCCTCGGCAATATCGAGGTCGGCCATTGCGCCAGGATTGCGGCCGGCTCTGTGGTCGTCAAGCCAGTGCCCCACAATGTAACGGTGGCAGGCGTGCCGGCCAAGATCGTGGGCGAGGCCGGCTGCGCCGAGCCGTCGCGCACCATGGACCAGATGATCAACGCGATCGGGCTTTGAGTTTCAACGCCCCGTGCGGCAAGCGGCGGCTTTGCAGTCGCCTGATGCACGGCTATAAGCCGCCTTGAGAAGGGCGCGTCATATTGCGGGATAAAGGTGGCGGTTCCCGCGATATCGTCCTAAAATTTCGCAAAAGACCTTCGCATTCGGAGATTGCCGTGGACGTTCAGGAAGTCAGGAAGCTTGACGCTTATCTCAAGCGCGTATTTGCCAATCCCAAGATCCGAGTGGTTCCGCGGCCCAAGAAGGATGACTCCGCTGAAGTGTATATCGGCGAGGAATTCATTGGGGTGCTGTTCGTCGATGACGAGGACGACGATCGCTCGTTCCAGTTCCAGATGGCGATCCTGGAAGACGATCTGGTCGACCAAGGCTAGAATCACGGCTGATCCAGCAAGAGGCCGAGCTTCAAAAGGCTGATTTCGGCCCGTTACTTCGCATTGTGCAGTTGCTGAGTCAGGCGATCCATCGCCTCGGCAACGTCGTGCCATTTTGCAAGCCAGCTGCGTGGAAAGCGAAAGGTCAGGTCGGCGCCTTCGACGCGGCGTTCGCTCAGGCACATGTTTGGCGTGGATGCCTCGCGGCTGCAACGGGCGATGAAATTGGGCGCACCGGCAGAGAACAAATCCTCGCCGCTGTAAGGCGAGCCCTCGCGGAAGGCGCGCATCGTCAGGCCATCTTCGCTGACCGTGGTTGTCTGGTCGAGATAACGTGGAAATATGGTGCGCGCACGGACTTCCGGCGCCAGCGAATTATGGTGGTCCGCGATCGACAGGAAGATCCGGTCGATCGGTTGCACGGCGTCATCCACATCGGCCGCGCTGACGCGCTTCGGCGCTTCCGGAGGTTCAAGCGACGGATAGGCGAAGAAGAGATCGATGCGTTCCTGCGGCCCGGTATGATGCTGGATTTTCATCCGGATCGATCCGGAGGGGACGTTGAAAAGCGTCGCGCCGACGCTGACCGGCAATCGCGCCGGGCCGGTCGCGGTGTCGACCTCCCAGGTCGGCCACAGCAAATAAGCGACGAACGCCAGCGCAGCCAAAGCGAGGGCGCCGACCAAAAGGATCGGAAGCAAATAGCTGCGCCAGTCCTTGCCGGTCGTGCGCGCGATGTTCTGGGCCGAAGCGATGAATGTCATGAACGGAAGGCGTGGGTCAGGAGCGGGTGAACGAATCAACTTCAAATATGCCACGCGAGATTGTGCTTCCGTATGGCGTTAAGGCGAGCCCGTGGTCTTGAGCCATGTGCTGCCGGCGGTTCCCGAGGTTACCTATTAACCTTTCCTTAAGGATGTTGTGGCGGCGGCAGCCCAATTTTGCGAAGCAGGGTGCGATTTCAGTTGTTGCGTGGATGAGCCCCAAATGTCGCCGGATACGTTGAACTCGCTGTTGTCCCTGTGCATCGGTTTTGCGCTCGCCGGCGCGCTCACCAGCGGATACCAGGCCGTCGTGCAACGGCCTGCGGGTTTTGGCCTGCTCCAGGAAGGGGTGGCGCCGAGCACCTTTGCCGCGGTGCCGTTTCTGGTGTTTGCCGCTCCTTTCATCATCATGCGCAACACGCTGCGCGGCGCGCAAATCGAACGCCGCCGCTTCGAATTCGTGATGATGGCGACCGTGCTCGCAGGCTTCTGGAGCCTGATGTCCGGAACCTTTTTTCTGATGACCTTGCGCGCCACCGGCCTATTGGCCTGAGGTTTTTTGTTTTGACGCGGTTTCTTGACGTGAAGGCGTACCTGCTTTGCTTGAAAACGCTTTGATGGCTGTGCCAGAGTCTCCCTGAAGAAGGAGACTTTTTTCTTATGGCGATCTATGAGCTCGACGGGCAGGCGCCCGACCTCCCCAAAAGCGGCAATTATTTCATCGCCGATACCGCCGACGTCATTGGCAAGGTGCGCTTGCTGGAGGGCGCGAGCGTCTGGTTTGGCGCGGTGCTGCGTGGCGACAATGAGTGGATCGAGATCGGGGAGGGTTCCAACGTTCAGGACAACTCCACCTGCCACACCGATCGCGGTTTTCCGCTGACGATCGGCAAGGGGTGCACTGTTGGTCACAACGTCATCCTGCACGGCTGCACGCTGGAAGATGGCGCACTGGTCGGCATGGGTTCGATCGTCATGAATGGCGCCAGGATCGGCCGCGGCAGCATCGTCGGCGCCGGCTCGGTGATCACCGAAGGCAAGGAATATCCCGAGCATTCGCTGATCATCGGTGCGCCGGCGAAGGTCATCCGCACGCTGGAGCCGGCCCAGGTGACGGCGATGGGAAGCGCCGCAAAATTCTATGCTGGCAACGGACCTCGTTTCAAAAACGGCTTGAAGAAAATCGGCTGAAGCCGCGCCGCAAGTCCCGGCATCACGGTTTGGCCTTTCGCGACGTCTTCGGCGCTTTGCTTTTTTTGCTCGGTTCTTGCGCAAGACGTGCGCTCTTGCGCAGCGCGTCCTTTAGATCGATGGGAATGCCGTGCTTTTTGAGCAAATCGGCAAAGGCCTCGTCGGCCAGTTCCTGGAACGTCCCCATCCGGTCGCGCGCCAGCTGCCTGAGCTTGTCGAACGTGTCGTCGTCGAAGGCGATCAGTTTGCGCATGCGCTAGAGCTCCGATTCCGAAGTGTTCCGGTGCTGACATCGATCCGCTTTATTAAAGCGCATTTTATTTTCCGGCATACAACCTTGAGCTTTCGTTGTGCGCCGCCGCGCTCGCGCACCGGTCGCGTAGAAGTGAGGCTTTCGCTCGGGTATTTCGTCGCGGTCATCACCAGTTGAAGGAACGGGACTGTCGCGAGCGCGTCTTCGTTTGCGAGGCTGGGTTATCATCTAGGAGGGACGACATGTTACGTAAATCAATGATCGCGCTATGCGCGGCGGCCTCCGTTGCGATGCTGGCGCCAAACCTGGCTTTGGCCCGAGGTGGCGGCGGTGGAGGTGGTGGTGGCCACGGTGGCGGAGGCGGTTTCGGCGGCGGCCACGCCGGTGGCTTTGGTGGCGGCGGCTTCGGCGCGCGGGGGTTCAGCGGTGGCGGCAACTTCGGCGCCAGTTTTGCACGCGCGGCACCGGCTGGCGCTACGGCTGGCGTAGCCGCTGTTCGAGGCGGGCGCTTTGCAAACGGTGGGTTCAACCACGGTCGCTTTGACCACGGCTTCCGCGGACGGCGTTTCTTCGCCGGCGGTTTTGGAGGGTACTACGACGGCTACTGGGATTACCCGGACTACGCCTACGACGATTCTTATTACGACAACGGCAGCTGCTACGTGGTGCAGCGGCGCGTGCACACCGCTAATGGGTGGCGCATCAGGCCGGTCCAGGTTTGCGGTTAGGTTCGTGAACCGGTTGTCTTCGAGAGCTTTTATGAAAAAGCGCGCGGCCAACTGCCGCGCGCTTTTCCGATGTCATAAGGCTTAAGGCTCAGCCGAGCACTTTGTACTTCTTGAACCAGGCCTGCATCGAGTTCCAGCCATCTTCCGCCGCTTCCTTGCGGTAGCTGGCGCGGTAGTCGGCGTGGAAGCCGTGCGGGGCGGCCGGGTAAATCTTGAACTCGGCCGGCTTGTTTGCTTTCGCAAGTGCTGCCTTCAGCGCCTCGACGTCGGCAACGGGAATGCCGGTATCGGCTTCGCCATAAAGTCCGAGCACCGGCGCCTTCATTTCGCCCACGAGCTGGGTCGGGCTCTTCGGCCAGAGCGGATTCGGCGAGTCGACCGGAGGTCCGTAGAAGGAAACGCCAGCCTTCAGCTCGCTCGAATGGGCGGCATATTCCCACACCGTGCGGCCGCCGCGGCAAAAGCCGATGATGCCGAGCCGGGCGGTGTTGCCGCCTTGCGCCTTGGCCCAGGCGACCGTGCTGTCGAGGTCGGACAGAAGTTCGGCATCAGGCTTGGCGTTGACGATCGGCAGCAGCTGCGGAATGTCGGTGATCTTGGTGAGGTCTACGCCCTTGCGGTAATAATAGTCGGGGGCGACGGCGAATGCGCCGAGCTTGGCCAGACGCCGCGTGACGTCCTTGATGTATTCGTGCAGGCCGAAGATCTCCATCGCGACCAGAACGACCGGCGGATTGGCGACGCCTTTGGGCCGCGCGAAATAGCCGGGCATCTCGCCATCGGCAACCTTGATCTTGATTTCACCTGTCTCAAGACCGTCAGGGTTGGTCATGATCACGTCGGCGCGCACGGGACCGGCGGCCAGGGTATAGCCAGCCGCGACGGCGGCTGATGCGGTCATAAAGCCACGCCGCGAGAATGGCGCGGCCTTGGTCAGCCCGATGACATCGGGCGTCAGCTGGGTGTGAACGTTCATGTGGTTCCTCATGGATGGTGGCAAATTAGACACCAGCATCCAGCCGATATTCCATCGGTGAGGCAAATCACCAGCCTGCGAGGAATTGCCACGGGGACCACAAAAGAACTCGGGGGACCCACAAAAAAACAAGGCCGTTGGCGGAGTATGTTCGCCCACGGCCTTGCCAGCCCCGGATATCAAATTGGCTTACGCCATCCGGCAGGCACACCATGCCTCAGCCGAGCCGGCGGCCTGTGTGAGCTAGTTCACAAAGTCCATAAAAAAGGTGCGGCCAGCCCTTGGGGGAAGGCTGGCCGCGCGCGATCCGGTCTGGGACGGGGAGGGGTGGGGATGTGACCGGGTCGCGTAGCTCCTAATCGTTTGTTGTCAGTGGTCCTTTCAGCGATCTCTGGCGCTGGCGGTCAAAGCCGCAGGCCTAGGGTCGCCGAGGGAAACCCAGACATTCGGGTCGCCCTGCGATTGTCGTTTGACGAAGCGGTAGCCGGTCTCGGTCCAGGCCACGACGTTTTCGTTCTGGTTGTCCAGAATGAACTCGCCCTTGTCGGACTTGACGGTCAAGACCGCATGGCCTTCGCCCATCTTGTCGCGCACCACCGTGATCAGAAGCGCCTCGCGCGGCCATCCCGCGTCCATCAGCATCTTCCGCTTCAAAAGCACATAGTCCTCGCAGTCGCCGTAGCCATCGGTCGGGATCGACCATTTCTCGACGACGCCCCAATGATCCATGTCGGTCATCGGCTTGATGGTCTCGTTGACCCAGCGATTGACCTTGAGCAGGTCGCGCCAGGCCGGCTGTGTCATGACGATGTCGCGCGGCTGTGACGGACCGCCTTTGCACTCGGCGGGAGTCTCGGTGCAGAATTCCACCCAACCGATCGGCGCACGCGTGGCATCGCCCAGACTTGCATAAAGTGGTCGCTCATCGGCAGCTCGCGCCGATGCGCTCAATCCCAACAGGATGGCGACGGCCGCCAACCCTTTTCGCTCCCTGAACCCAAACATCGTGGCCCCCGTTTTTCTTGTTGGGACCACGTTTCGCACAAAGGTTTTGCGGTGCGGCTAAGTAAGCCAAGTACAGTTGAAACGAATACTGATAAATACTTCAGATAATTCGATCTATATTTGAATCGAATTCGAATAGAATTTTAGACAACTGCCATTGATTCAAATTTTAGCTATTAACGGCCGGGTGAGCGAAAACACGGCTGATCTCGCCACAAAAGCCGCCTGCATTAACCGAGACCGTGGGAGGATTGCCGGCTCTCGAGGACGCCATCCGGTCGGCGAAGGGCGCAAAAGGCGGGGAGTTCGGCTCTTCAAGGCTTTACCGGGCGGTAACGCTGTCGGAGACAGAGCTGGAAAACCTTGGCATGCATGCCCTCGCAAGAAGACGAAGAAAAGGGAAGTAAGAATGAAACGAACGCTTTTGGGCCTTGCGGCCGCTGTGTGCCTCGCGGCCGGCCCGTCGGCTCTTGCCCAAGACGCGGTTCGCATCAATCCGACCGATCCACAGCCGACCTGCATTATGTGTCCGGGGACCTTCATTCCGGCAGCCGAGCTTGAGCGCTACACGCAGAAGGCCATCGCTGAGAAGCTGATCGATCAGCAGGTGCGTGACATCGATATCGGGAAGGCGCAGATCGGCATCGGCATGGTCCATCGCGGCCGGCTGGAAAAGCCGGCGCCCAATTCAGTCGCCGAGCATGACCAGATCAGCGAGGTCTATCATGTGATTTCAGGCTCAGCGACGCTGGTGCTCGGCCCCGATATCGTCAACCGGCAACGCCGGCCTTCGACCCTGCGCACGGTGGTCGAGTTCAACGGTCCCGGTAATAACGGATCGGACGTGAAAGACGGCGTTGCCTATCAGATCAAGGCCGGCGACGTCGTGGTCATTCCGGCCGGCACCGGCCACTGGTTCACAGAGATCGACGACCATATCGATTATCTCATGATCAGGATCGATCCCGACAAGGTGACCCCGCTTAGGGGCGAAGCGCAGTCGTTGGACTATCTGTCGAAGCCCGCCAAGCGCGGGGAATAACCGCTCAAGCCGCGCTTCGTCAGGTGAGCTTGACGAGCTGCTTGCCGAAATTCCTGCCCTTGAGCATGCCGAGGAAAGCAGCCGGCGCGCTCTCGATGCCTTGCGCCACCGTCTCACGCCACTTGAGCTTGCCGGTGGAGGCAAGCCCAATCAACTCGCCAAGCGCGGCCGGCCAGTCCGGCAGGAAATCGCTGACGATGAAGCCGCGCATCATCAGGCGACGCGTGAGCACAATGCGCATATCGCTGAGCGACGTCGTCTCGGCGCCTTCGTAGGATGCGATCAGGCCGCAGATCGCGATGCGGCCGAAATCGTTCATGCGCGCCATGGTCAGCGCGAAGGGCTGGCCGCCGACGTTCTCGAACAGGCCATCGACGCCGTTGGGCGTAGCAGTCGCGAGCTGTTGCGCAAAATCGGCCGCCTTGTGATCGACGCACAGGTCGTAGCCCAGTTCCTCGACCGCGAACCTGCATTTCTCGGCTCCGCCGGCGATGCCGACGGTGCGGGCACCCCTGGCTTTGGCGATCTGCCCAACCACCGTGCCGACCGCGCCGGTCGCCGCCGAACAGACGACGGTCTCGCCGGCCTTCGGCTGGATGAAACGGTTGACCCCGACCCAGGCCGTCACGCCAGGCATCCCGAGGGGCCCGACAAAGGCCTGTAGCGGAACCTTGGAGTCATCGACTTTGCGCAACAGCGTTGGCTTTTGAATTGGGTAGACCTGCCAGCCGCCGTTACCGGAGACGACCTTGTCGCCCGCCTTGAAATCCGGGCTGTTGGAAGCGACGACTTCACCCACGGTGCCGCCGATCATCGGCTCGTTCAGCGCCTGGCTCGTGGCATAGGACCTGCTCTCATCCATGCGTCCGCGCATATACGGATCGAGCGACAGCCAGTGATTGCGTACCAGCACCTCGCCTGGTCCCGGCTCGCCGATATCCCGTTCAAAAAACCGGAAGTTGCTTTCGGTTGCCGCTCCTTGCGGACGTGACGCGAGAAGGAATCCCTTGTTGAGCGGCATGCTTTTCTCCCGATCGTTTTTAAAGTCCCGGATCGGCGCCCATTCTATACGAAATTTGCGCCGATCGAGGCGGACGAATGCGGAAATGCCGGCAATGAGGGAATCGCGACCGATACTCAAACGAACGTCGAACTCACCGCGCTAGCGCGCAGTGACGGCGTCCTCGAGCGTCTCGGCCATCTGCTCGTGGACGAATTCGAGTGCGAAACCTTCCTCGAGGTTGCGCACCACGCGCGACTGGACCTTGCCGAGCAGCACGAGCGACTTCATCGGCGGCCGGTTTTCGGCCGCGATCGCAGCGCCCGAGCGCGACATGTCGATGATGCGGCAAGTCATCTTGGTGCCGTCTTCGAGCGTGAGCAGGGCGATCGGGTTGCGCGGGATGATACGGTCATGGCGCCGATCCTCCGGCAGGTTGAGGATGTCGCGATTGGCGAGCCAGGTCAGTTGCGCCGCGAGCTTGTCGCGCTTGCGTGCGGTTGCGCCGACCGTCATCGCAAAGCCATTGTCGATGATGCGGGTGATCTTGCCTTCGACCCGCCCGATGTGATCGAGATAAGCGATCACACGGTCGCCGACATTGCCGATGCCGGGCGCCAGCAGTGCCAGCCCTCCCGGCGACATATTGATGATCTGGCAGGGAAATTCGCGCCGGTCCGGCAGCATGTAGCGTCCCAGCAGATGAACCTTGACCCGCTGGAAGCGGCGCCGCTCTTCGGCGGACGGAAGAATAGATTTCTTGTTTGCTAACGCCATCTTCGCCGCCAGAGGCACCAGCTATCAGTGCCGATTGACCCTACGGCCGGCAGGGTTAACGAGCCGTTAGCGAGACCGCAGGTAAGGCGCTCATGCCACTTTTGGTCGCGCTTCGGGCAGCCGATTGAAGACCCATAACAGCGCCGGGCAGGCGAGCAGCAACGCGGCTCCAAACTCGAGTGTGATTGCCGTACTCCCCGTCCATTTCGCAAGCGCGCCGCCGATCGCGGGCCCCAGCATCATCGTGCCGTAATAAAGCATGTAGAAAGTACCCATGCCGATCGCGCGGGTCTCGGGCCGCAGGACGCGCGCGGGCAAGCTCATCATCGGCCCGGCCGGCAGACCAAAGACCAGACCAAGCGCGATGATATCCGGGATCACCGCGCTGGTGTGGGGCAGGGTAAACATCAGTATCGCAGTGACGATGCAGCCGGCCGTCAGAACGAGCGAAGGCCGCCCGCTGCGATCGGCGAGAAAGCCGCCGAGAGGCACCGAGACCACGCCAAGCCAGAGCGCGAGGCTGATGACCGAACCCGCTGATGAGATCGACCAGCCGTGTTCGACCAGCATGGTAGGCCCGAAACTGATGATCATGGCGAAGCCCATATTGAAGAGCCCCCAGATCAAGCCCGCCGTCACCACGGCGGTCGCCGCCGCTCGATCGAGTGGGACAGACGGCATTGCGGCGGCGGATACCACTTTTGCTTGCGGTTGATAGGCCAGCGCAAAGAGGACGAGCGCCGACCCGATCAGGGCCGCGACCGCGAGATAGACCGCCTCGATGCCATGACCGGTTCCGATTACGGGAAGGATAAGCAGCGAAAGCGCGATGCCGGCCGGCCATGAATTGACGAAGATCCCCATCGCGGTCGCGATTTCCTTGCCGGAAAACCAGTCGGCCACGATTTTTGTCATCTGCACATTGAGCATGACGCCGCCGGCGCCGCTGACCAGTCTTCCGGCGATCTGCAGGAACCATGAGTCCGACAGCGCCATCCCAAGGCTACCGATCAACATCAGCAGCAACGCCACAAGCACCGTTCGTTTGTCGCCGAATGCCCTTCCGATCGCGCCGCCCGGCAACGCGAGTAACACGCCGGGTGCCAAATAGAGCCCGATCAACGTCCCGATATCGGCAAGACTGACGCCGAATGCCTGGTCCAGCAGTGGAGCGACCGCGGCGACGCTCTGGAACTGAAATGCCATCGTGAGGCGAACCGTGAACAGCACGGCAAGAACAAACCATCGATTGCGCAACGCTTCCGCCCTACTTCTGAATTGGCGCGCAATCTGAGGCTGTGCGGCACGGCTGTCAATTGTCTGGCAAATAAGCTGCGCCTGGGGCCACGCGTTGGCATTCCGCTTCACTTAACATACGCTTACCAACGCCCGTGATGATGCCAGTCAAGACGTCGCTGAAGGGCCGGGAGGAAGTCGCCATGGAACAGATCCGCGTGTGCACCTATGACGGGCCCGGCGCACAGCCGGTGATCCGCAGTGTGCCATGGCCGAAAATTGGAAAGAAGGGCGCGCTGATCAAGGTCGGCGCCTGCGGGGTCTGCGGCACCGACCTGCACATCCTCAAAGGCCACTGGCCAAAGCCTTTGCCCTGGCCGTTCACGCTCGGTCACGAGATCGGCGGCGTGCTGGTCGAGGTCGGTTCGGAATTCACTGAAGATTTCATGAGCAAGCCACTGAAAGTTGGCTCGAAAGTCATGATCCCGCCTTTGATGCCGTGCGGCCACTGCTACTACTGCATTCATTACCCCCGGAGCGCCAATAAATGCCTGACCCCGGTCTATTACGGCCGCTACCTCGGTTTCGAGAAAGCGCCGCATCTGTGGGGCGGCTGGGCCGAATATGTCTATGTCGATCGCGAGATGTTGCCGGGCACCAAGATCTACAAGCTGCCTGACGATATGCCGTTGCGGCTCGGCGCATTGTCGGAGCCGCTCACCTCCTGCATCCGCGCCTTCAACCGCGCGACGCGCGCCGGCGGATTCACCTGGGGTGATACCGTTGTCATCCAGGGTTCGGGTCCGATCGGTATTCTCGCGGTCGCCGCCGCGCGGGAGATGGGGGCGGGAAGGGTGATTTGCGTCGGCGCGCCGGAAGAACCCCGGCTCAAGCTTGCGCGAAAATTCGGCGCGGAGGCGACGGTGGATATTGAAGCGGTCAAGACGCCGCAAGAACGCATCAAGCGCGTCCGCGACATCGTCGGCGGGTTTGGCGCCGATCTGGTGATGGATTGTTCCGGCCACCCGAGTGCCGGCCCTGAGGGCATCGAAATGCTGCGCGACGGCGGCACTTATGTCGAAATGGGGCAATTCACCGATGCCGGTTCGATCGAAACGTCCTGGCACCGCATCTGCACCAAGGACCTCAACGTGCTGGGATCCTGGGGATTCACGGGGAACGACCTGCCGCTCGGTGTCGATATGCTCTATCGTACCCGCGACAAATACCCTTGGCTCGATATGCAGACGATCTATCCGTTTTCGGAGGCCGGCATCGGGCGGGCGGTCGCAGATGCGATGGCGATGAAGACGGTCAAATCCACCATCGTGCCGTGGCCGGAACTGGTGGAGTAGGGCGTTCCTCGATTGACGCAAACAGGCCGGTAGGTATCAATGCGCGGCAAGGGGACTCGTTGGACCAAAGTGCCTGCCGCGATATGACACGAATGTCAGAACCGGGACACCAGGACAATTGGGATGGGCATCATGGCCGAGCAAGGTAAAGTATCCGTCGAGCGCGATCTCAGGCTCGACCTGTTCCGTGGCGTGGGACTGTGGATGATCTTTCTCGATCATATCCCGCACGACGTCGTTTCCTGGCTGACGCTGCGCAACTACGGCTTTTCCGACGCGGCCGAGTTCTTCGTTTTCATTTCCGGCTACCTGGCAGGCTTCATCTACGGCCCGATCATCAAGGCCGGCTATTTTCTGTCGGCGCTGAAGCGGCTGTGGAAGCGGGCGATGGAGATGTATGTCGCCCACATCATGCTGTTTCTGATCTTCACCGCGCAAATCGCCCGCACGGTCAGGAGATTCGACAATCCGCTCTATGAGGACGAATTCAACGTCCACAATTTCCTGCTGCACCCGGACATCCTGATCGGGCAAGCGCTCACGCTGCGCTACAAGCCGGTCAATCTCGACGTCTTGCCGCTTTATATCACGCTGATTGCGACCGCGCCCTTCATGCTGTGGGCGATGGTGCGCCGGCCCAATCTGACGCTTCTCGCCTCGATCATTCTTTATATCTTTGCGCGCATCTTCGACTGGAACTTCGCATCCTATCCGCCCGGCTCGACCTGGTATTTCAATCCCTTCGCCTGGCAGCTGATGTTCATATTCGCAGCCTGGTGCGGCACCGGCGGCGCGAACAAGATATGGCCTATCGTCCAGTCACGCCTGGCGCTCGCGGCGGCGCTGCTGTGGATCCTCTTTGCCTTCCTGGTGGTCATGAGCTGGCACTTCGCGATCCTCGGCGCGTGGATTCCGGCCTGGCTCAACAAGATCATCTATCCGATCGACAAGACCGATCTCGACATGTTCCGCTTCACCCACTTCCTGGCGCTGGCGCTCGTCGTAGCGCGCTTCGTGCCGCACAACTGGTCCGGGCTTAAATACAGATGGCTGCGCCCGGCCATTATGTGCGGCCGCCATTCGCTGCCGATCTTCTGCTTCGGCGTGTTCCTGTCCTTTGCAGCGCACTGGGTTTTGATGCAGTACACGAGGGGCATGTGGGAACAGCTTGTCGTCAGCGCCGCCGGCATCCTCACCATGATCGGGATCGCATGGCTGCTGGATCGCGCCGCGGATGTGCCCGATCTGTTTGTCGATGCCGCCGAGGTCGAAGGCGGCAAGGCCGCGCTCGAGCCCGGCAAGGCCTGACGCCAGCTTTTACAGCTTGTGCCCTTTCTGGCGCAGCGCCTCGGTGAGGCGCTGGCGCAGATCCTCGGCCGCCTTGCGGCCTATCTCCTGGCCGACGGCAAGCGCCTGTTGGCCGATGGCCGGCAACTTCTCCAGCATCTTTTGTCCGACCGGCTGGCGATAAAACGCCTCGATTTCGCCGAGCTCGGCGGCTGTGAAATTGTTGGCGTAGACGGTCGCGACGCCGTCGACCATCGCGGTGTAATAGGGCGTGAACGCATCGGCGATGGCCGGCATCATGGCATCATAATCGCGCTCAATCTCCGGCCGATCCTGCGTCAACGCCGGCCTGAGGCCGAGCAGCATGGCCGGCAACAGCGCCTTGTATTGGTCCGCGAGCTTCATGGTGGTGACAAGGCTGCGCGCCGCCGCCATTGCGTCAGGCGCCGGCGCAGGAGGTGTCTGGGCCGGCGAGAGCGAAGCCGAAAACAGCAACAGACATGCAACAACCAGAAAACGTGGGGCCATGTTTTCCTCCGGTCAGAGCGGATAATTCAGATGAGATATTCGAGGAAAGTACCCCGCGAGGTTGCCCGCGCCGGTCAGGTTTGTCCAGCCGGTCAGGCCCGGTTAGCGCAGGCCCTCATAGACCATCAGTCCACGCGCCAGTTTCAATTTGCGCAAGGCGCGGGGGACGATCCGCTCAGTCGGCGGGTGGAGGTAGCGCCACGAGGTCAGTTTGAAATCCCTTAGGCGACTATGACCGCTCTCAAATGGCGCGAGGAGTCCGGTCAGGCTCAGCGGCACATGGGCGCGCTGGTTGAACGGCAGCAGCAATAATTCCAGATGCGCCAGGCCTTCGGCCGAGGTTGCGGTAATGCCGGCAACGGCAGCCAGCATGTCTTCCGTCACCGCCGTGATGACGTCCTCGATGTCGCGCCGGCCGCTGGCTTCGAACAATCCAGCAAAGCTCTCGCCCTTCAGGTCGCGGCCGAGCAGGGCAGTGAGCCGCGTGCCGGCGACGCGGAACGGGTGACGGTTGGCCTCATCGCAGGCCAGCACGAAGATGTCGCCGAGCAGTTCCCGCACCGCGTCGGGCTGGATATCGCTGCGGTCCGGCGCGCGGCCGTCGCCCCGCTTTTCGTTCCAATAGGCGAAAAATTCCTGATTTGATGGATGCTTCATGCTGTGACTATCGCCCCGCGCCCGCCGCAAACGGGACATCTCTGTCCCGTTTTGTGCACGCGCATTCCCGAGTTTCGTTGTGCAGAAACAGCCTTGCAGCGTCCATGCCGAACCGGCGTCCGGGGCGGGGTTTGCGCCGTTAACGTTAAATTAACGATGGGCTTGGCGCGGCCGCTCAGCCTGCTAGGGTCTGACTAGTCAGATTACCTCGCCGGACTTCTCCAGGTCCGGCCAGGCACACACGGCGTCGAACAGATTGGCCGTTTGCGCGGGGAGGGGTGGGGATACACCTTTCACCTCGCGTGACGTAAAGGCCAGCGTCCATCAAGGCAGGGCCTTCTCAGAGCCCTGCCTTTTTATTTTTCGCATTTTTTCGATATTTTGCGGTCCGGCCCTTGGCTTCTACCCGCCGGGGAAAGCCTTGCCCCGCGATAGCGCGCACAGGCCCGTCGCGTCGGAACTGCCACAAAGGGCCTCAAGCCGCGCCGAAGGACTTGCAGTCAGATACGGGCTAGCCCGTCTTCGACTTTTTGCCCTGTTGCAGACGCTTGTTCTCGTCTTGCGTGTTGCGGACGGCCTCGGCCAGCATCTCGTAAAGCTCGGCCTTGGTTCTCTTCGGTTCCCGCTTGGGAGGTTGCCACTGTGTCATGGGCAGTATGTGGGGATGCCGGGGAGCGAATTAAACCCCCCGTTTCTCGCTAACGCGGCTATTTACTGTCGGACTTCGTGGCTTCCCTGGCCAAGCGCTCAGCCTTCAATCGCTCGTAATTTTTCCGGAAGGCTTCCTGCGACTTTTCGTATTCCGTTCCGATCGGTTTACCGGCGCGCTGAAATGTCCGCCCCGCGTCTCGTTGCGGAAAGTCCTTGATTATCTTGTCTCGCATAGATCACCTCCAAAAATGTGTGACCAGTGAGACGACGATAGCGCAGGATTAATGCGCTGCAAGGAAACCCGCGCATTAAGCTTGTTGATTAGGTTTAATGCGGCAGCGGTTTTTTGACGGGCTGCCAAGAAGTGGAACCGTGCAACGCGGCGGCAAACCGACTTTCAAAGTTCGGCTGCTGGCGGCGGAATTTCCATAAGCCGTCGCCAAAAGCGAGCCGTATCGTGGCTGCAAAATTGCCTTAAGCCAGTCATCGTTCCGTCTGGGCGAAAGGCCACCATTCGCCGCAAGTAATAGTGTGTTGAGTGGAGGTGTGCCCGTGTCGAGTGAACTTCAAGCGAAGCTGGAGAAGTACGAACGCAAGGCCGCGCAATACCAGAAGGCGTCTCAGGAATCGACGAGCGAGGCGGACCGTGCGTTTTATCAGGGGCTGGCCCGTTATACCGACGACCTCGCGACGAAGTTCCGGCAGGTCATCGCAAAGCGGGCCGATACATCTCAGGCGGCCGAGTGATTTAAGGCCCGGGTTGGTATCGTTGTCAGGATACCTCGTGTGGCTTTGCGGCAGGCTTCAGCCGGTCGCTTCTTGCGCCATACGCCGGCGATGTCCCATTCCCTCGTTTCAACGCTCGGCCGATTGCCTGGCACGATCTTGACGCCGTCTTTCGCCGGGCGGCCTCACGTTCATCGAGAGCCTGATGTCGGGACGATCTCGCGCTGGTCGGACGGGCGGCTTAATCAATTATCTTTTAGGAACCGATAGCGGAATTCTCCTCCGTCGTTGTTGTTGTGAGTCATTATCCCAAGGGAGGAATGCCATGACAAAAATCAGATTGATCGGGGTTGCCGCAGTCCTTTTTTCTGTGCTGACAACTCCAGCGCTGGCTCGGCCTATGACCTCCGGTCCAAACAGTCGCGTTCAGAGCATTTTTTGTGCAACCAGGGAACCGGGAAATCCCCACAGCAAATACTGCGATTACATCGAATGGTCCAAATGGCGGCAGCGAGGCAGTTGGGATGCCTCGCTCGACGATGCCTGCTTTCATAACCCGGCTTTCGTGCCCGGAGAGTGCAGCTTCGATGCACAGGGCCATGTATTGTTTGGGGCGCACCCATAAGGCCATCGTAGGCGTTGCGCCAGCGCCGGGAGGAAGCAACTCCAGGTGCTTTGTCTCCGGATCAATGGCCGCTTCGGGTCAATCTGCCCAGTTCTTCTTTTGCAGGACGTCGAACCAGACGGCGAGGCTTATGATCAGCCCCTTGATGATCAACTGATAGAACGAGGAGACGCCGAGCAGGCTCATGCCGTTGTTCAGGACACCGATGATCAGTGCGCCGATGATGGTGCCGCCGATCGTGCCCGAGCCGCCGGCAAGGCTGGTGCCGCCGATTACGACGGCGGCGATGGCGTCAAGTTCGAACATCGTGCCTAGATTGGGTGAGGCGCCGTTCAATCGCGAAGCCAGCAAAATGCCTGACAGGGCCGAGAGCAGGGATACCGTCACGTAGACGATGATCTTCGTGCCATAGACGTCGATGCCCGAGAGCCGCGCGGCCTCTTCGTTGCCGCCGAGCGCATAAAGCCGCCGGCCGAACCGGGTGTGACCGAGAACGAAGATCGCGAGCGCCGCGATGACGACAAAGATTGCGACGGGCACGGGCAGACCGTCACCCCTGCCGAACACGTAAACCGCGAGCAACAGGCCGACGGCTGTGGCAACGATGCCGGGCAGGTCCCTTTCAAAATGCGGAAGGCCCGCTTTCCGGCTTTCGCGCCAGGTTTTGGCAAGCGCGTAAAGGACGGCCAGCGCCGCGAGCGCCAGCAGAACCAATGTCGGCACAGGGGGAATATAGGCGCTACCCAAAAAGGCAAAGGACGGATCGGCGACCGGAATCGAGCTGCCGCTCGACAGCGACAACGCCACGCCGCGCCCGATTGTCAGCATGCCGAGCGTAATGATGAAGGGCGGGATGCGATAATGCGCGATCCAGAAACCATTCCAAAGCCCGATGAAGCCGCCGACGATCGCAAGCGTGACCGGAACGGCAAGCCACGCGGCCAGCCCGTATTGCATCAACAGCGTCACAACCACCGCCGCGACACCCACGACCGAACCTACCGACAGATCGATGCCGGCAATCAGGATCACCATCGTCATCCCGACGCCGATGATGCCGACGATCGTCACCTGTCGCGCTACGTTGCTGAGGTTGCGTGCAGTGGGGAAGGTGGGATCGGCCAGCGCCAGCGCCACCGTCAGTACCACGAGCGCAATCAGCGTCGCATTGGTCTTGATGAATTGAATCGCCCCGTTGCGGTGCATGGTCGCTTACGTCTCCATCCGGCGCGCGCCGGTCGCCCATTCCATAATCGCTTCACGGCTCGCTTCGGCTCGCGTGAATTCCGAGACGATGCGGCCTTCGTTCATGACGAGAATCCGGTCGCTCATCCCGAGCACCTCTTCGAGTTCGGAGGAGATGACGATGATCGCCACGCCTTGCTCGGCCAGGGCGTTCAACAGCTTGTGGATTTCGACCTTGGCGCCGATGTCGATGCCGCGGGTTGGCTCGTCGAGGATGAAGATCTTCGGGCTTGCGTTCAGCCATCGCGCGAACAGGATCTTTTGCTGGTTGCCGCCGCTGAGCGTTCCGACGATGGCATCAGTGCTGGACGCTTTTACATTCAGCTGCGCGATGTATTCTTTGGTCACCGAGCGCTCCCGGCTGATATCGATGACACCGATCGGCGAGCTGATCGTTTGCAACGACGAGATCGTGGTGTTGAAGGTGATCGGCTGGTCCTGGAACAGGCCGAGCGCCTTGCGGTCCTCGGTCAGAAGCGAGATTCCGAGGCGAAGCGCGTCCGCAGGCGAACGGATGTCGGCCTTCTCGCCCTCGACCAGCACCTCGCCATGCGTCGCTTGCGGGAAAGCGCCAAAAATCGCGGAGACAAGTGTGGTGCGGCCCGAACCCATCAAGCCGCAGAGCCCGAGGATTTCGCCGCGGTAGGCCGAGAACGAGGCGTCCGTGACCTTGTATTCGCCGGGCAGGGAAGGGTGGTCGACGCTGAGATTCCTGATCTCCAAAATCCTCTCGCCGCGCTGGCGCAAACCTGTCGGATACATTTCCTTCAGTTCCCGGCCCACCATCCTGGCGATGATCTGGTCGAGGGTGATCTCCGATATCGCCGTGGGCTCGCCGATGGTCCGGCCGTCGCGCAGCACCACCACGCGATCGGCGACTTGCGCGATTTCTTCCATTTTGTGGGAAATGTAGCACAGGCAGACGCCGCTCTCCCGCAAGCCCCGGATCACCCGGAAAAGTTCGGTGACCTCCTTGTCGGTCAAAGCCGATGTCGGCTCGTCGAGAATGAGGATTTGAGCGCGTTTTGACAGTGCTTTGGCGATTTCGACCATCTGCTGCTTGCCGACCGCGATGTGCTTCACCTGGTCGGTGGGCCTGACGTCGGAAAGGCCGAGTTCGGCGAGGAGCGTGCCTGCGTCGGCATTCATTTGGTGCCAATCGATGGCGCCGAAGCTGTTGGTCGGCTGGCGGTCGAGAAAGATGTTCTCGGCGACCGAGAGCTCGGGAATGAGGTTGAGCTCCTGATGGATGATGGCGATGCCGGCATCCATGGCTTCCCTGGTCGAGTGAAACCGCCGTTTCTCCCCCTTGATGAAAATATCGCCCTGGTAGGAAGGATAGGGCCAGACGCCGCCGAGCACTTTCATGAGCGTCGATTTTCCGGCGCCGTTCTCGCCCATCAGCGCGAGAACTTCGCCTGAACGGGCCTCGAAATTGACGTCGTCGAGTGCTCTGACGCCTGGAAATTCCTTGACGATGTGCTCCATCTTCAGAACGACGTTGGACATGCGCTCAGACAATTCCTGCCATTCCGCTATGCACCCGGATCAATTTCCGTAGACCTGCTTGTGGGTGTAAAAACCCTCCGCGATGATCGTCTGGTCCAGATTGTTCTTGTCGACGAGCACGACCGGCGTCACGAGCGTCGGCACGTCGACGGCCCCGTTATTGATCGTCCGGTCGGCCTTGACGAGAGACTTCGCCTCCTTGTCCGGATTGGTTGCCAGCGTTACCGCTATTTCAGCCGCGCTTTCAGCCAGCGGATCAATCTTCTTCCAGATGTCCACGGCCTGCTTGCCTTGGGCGACATACTGGATGTTGACGAGATCGGCATCGGAGCCGGCGACGAAAATCTTGTCGGCGTTGGCGAGGCCCTGTGCGTCGAGAGCGGCGATGACGCCGCGGGCCATGCCGGAGTTGTTGCAGATCACGGCGTCGATCTTGTTGCCCACCTTGGTCAGAAGGTTTTCCGTGGTGGCCATCGCCTTGTCGGACGACCATCCCTCGTGCGACTGATCGGCGACCAGCTTCAGCTCGGGGTTGGCCTTGAGCACTTCGAGAGCTCCGCCGCTCATCGTATTGGCATTGGAATCACCCGGCTGCCCGCGAATGAGCGCGACATTGCCTTTGACTGAACCGTACTTTCCCTTGAGCCACGCCACCATGGCTTCCGCCTGAAGCTTGCCGACAGCCCAGCTGTCCTGCATCACCATGGCATCGAGCGGGCCGTTGACCAGCATGGCATCGTAGCCGATCACCTTGACGCCGCTTTCGTGGGCCAACGTGACCATGCTGCCGGCGGTGCCGGTATTCACCGGCTGAAGCACAATCGCCCTCGCGCCCCGTGACAGCATGTTTTCGAAGGCCGCGAGCTGCGCCTGTTCGTCGTTGTTGGCGGAATCGAAGACGACGTCGGCCCCCAGCGTCTTGGCTTTGGCGAGGAAGGCGGCCTTGTCGCGCTGGTAGCGCTCCTCCTGCATGGTCTTCAGGAGAAAGCCGATTTTCACCTTGTCGGCGGCGCCAGCCGGCCTGACCCATGCGGGAAGCGGAACCGCTAGCGACGCGAGGCCGCCAAGGATGGTCCTGCGGTGGAAATTCATCGTGCTGGCCTCCCGCGCCGCTCATTCTCTGGGCGTTCCTGCCCTAGTCAAAGAGGATAGCGGGTCGGCGCGCTGTACGCCAACCGGCTTCTGGCTTCCACTTCGCGGCAAAACCCTCTAATGGGGCGCATCGCTTGCTTCCGAAAGATCGTAGCCCCTTGGAATCCATACCCGAAGAATTTTCGCCGGAAACCCAGCCGGAAATGCCGCCGTCTCGCCCGCGCGAGCCGCTGCTGACGCTGCCTCCTGCATTGACCGGCTATATCCTGCTGCTGGCGATTATCCACCTTCGCGTTCTGTTGCCGAGCGATCTCCAGAGATGGATCGTCGAGATCTTCGGCTTCATACCCAAGCGTTACGATTCGACGCTGCTGACGGATCCATTTCCGGGCGGGGAGGGCGCCAAATTCTGGACCTTCGTCACCTATTCCCTGTTGCATGCCAACCTCAGCCATATCGGCTTCAATGTGTTGTGGCTGTTGCCATTTGGCAGTGCGCTGGCGCGGCGTTTCGGCGCGGTTCGTTTCTTCATCTTCCTGGCTGTCACGGCGGCAGCCGGCGCGCTGGCGCATCTGATGACGAATGAACACGATCTGGCCCCGATGATCGGTGCTTCCGCCTCCGTCTCGGGCACCATGGCGGCCAGCATCCGCTTTGCGTTCGCGCGGGGTGGCTTTCTCTCCTTCGGTCGCGGCGATGCCGACGCTGCCGCAAAAGTGCCGGCGCAGTCCCTGTGGCAAGCCCTGCGCGACCGCCGCGTGCTCGCCTTTCTCGGCGTCTGGTTCGGCGTCAACATCATTTTCGGCATCGGAGCGTTTGCGATCGGCATGGAAGGCGTCAGTGTCGCCTGGCAGGCGCATATCGGCGGCTTTCTGGCCGGCCTTCTGCTGTTTTCGCTGTTCGACCCGGTTCCGCGAGCAGCACCCGATGCTGCAAGTGCGTCGTCCTGATTTTCTCTTCAACCTCGCTTGCGGGAGGCGACGATTTCATCCATCATTTGCGAAATGCGGCACGGCATAGACCGTGATGTGCCTTAAGGCCTTGACCGCGGCGCCCGCAACCAAATCGGCGCTACACTGTTGTTTGAAGACTCTAACCTGAACCAAGAAGGCGCTCGTCAAGGGCGCGACCGGCTTCAAGGAGGCGACAATGACGGTACGTGCAATTCTCGATACCAAAGGCCATCAAATCACCAGCGTCGAACCGGAAGCGAAGCTTGCCGCCGCGGTCAAAATGCTGGGCGAACGCAAGATCGGCGCCGTGCTCGTGATGAGCGCCGGCCGGATCGAAGGCATCCTGTCGGAGCGCGACATCGTGCGCGTTCTGGGAGAGCGGGGCGCTGCGGCCCTCGACGAACCCGTCAGCGCCGTGATGACGCGCAAAGTCGTCAGTTGCAGGCAGTCCGACACGGTTGCCGCCATCATGGAGATGATGACCCACGGAAAATTCCGTCACCTGCCGGTTGTCGAGGGCGAGCGGGTGGTCGGCCTGATTTCGATCGGCGACATCGTCAAATGGCGCGTGATGGAATACGAACACGAGCAGGAAGCGCTGCGCGAATATATCAAGACGGCCTGAGCACCCGCGAGGTGTGATCGCCCCTCAGGGCTCGTCGCTGATCGCAGTCTTCGGAGTGACTGGCGCCGGCGCCAGAACGTCGATGACTTCCTGGATGGAGGCCATGGCGCGTTCGGCAGCGCGCGCGCCATGCGCGATCAACTCTTCGGCGCGGTGAAAATCAAACCAGCCGACCTGGCCGATCCGAGGTGTGATCAACAGATCGGGCGGGTCGCCTGCAAGGCGTGCGCGGGTGATGCGATCCTGCATGATGTTGAAGGCATCGACCATCACGGAGGAAATGCCCGGCCGGCCCCCGCTGCCGAAAAACTCCCGTTTGACCGCGCGCTCGGCCGAAAAGAGCTTGCCAATTCCGCGCTTCGGCGCAGCCGGCTCGACCGACACTTCCTGCGCAACGGCGGAAGCGCCATGCGAATAGATCGTTGTCGAATGGGTAAATATGTCGCTCGAGAGGTTGGCGGCGATGACGATTTCGGCGCCCAGTGCTCGCGCCGTCGATACCGGCACCGGATTGACCAGCGCACCATCGACAAGCCAGCGGCCGCCGATCAGAACCGGTGCAAATATTCCTGGCAACGCATAGGAGGCGCGCATCGCATCCACGACGCGGCCATGGGTCAGCCAGGTTTCGTGTCCGGTGCGGACCTCGGTCGCCACGCTGGCGAATTTCAACGGCAGGTCTTCGATCAGGGTCTGGCCGATCGAGGCCTCGAGCTCTGCGGCCAGCTTGTCGCCGCCGATCAGGCCCGAGCCGTTGAGTTTGAGATCGAGATAGGAAAGAATATTTCGCGGTTGCAGCCCGCGTGCCCAGCGTTCCAGCGTATCGAGGTGACCCGCCGCATAGGCGCCGCCGACCACGGCTCCGATCGACGTGCCGACCACGACGTCGGGAACGATGCCGTGGGCGATCAGGGTTCGGACGATGCCGATATGGGCGAAGCCGCGCGCGGCTCCGCCGCCGAGCGCAAGCCCGATGACCGGCCGTCGGCCAGCCGTCCCGTTCCGGACTTCTGCGCTGCCCTGGCCTCGGCCGATCCAATTGTCGAACACGTTAAAAACGGTCTCCTTCTAGCGAGCGGTCCGATTCTAACAGTCGCATCCCTCCCGGCAAGGCGGGTAGCGAATGTCAAAAACTCCGCTCAGGGTGCGAAGGCTATAGCGGGACGGCCGCGTCCGCCAGAATGGCTGACAAGCATGGTTTATGATGGGGTTAGGGGTTAGATTGTGACGAGACCGCAGCTAATTCGGAAGAGCAACGAGAGCAGCCGCCGCCGGTTCCAATTCCCGATCAGCCCCATCGAGGCTTGAATTTGCCGCGTTTTCAGTGAAAAGCATCCGTCATGATTTCGGGAAGGCAGGGTACGGGCGGATTATGGCGGGGCGGACGTTGGCGCCTGACGCCGGTATTTGCCGTCGCCCTGGGCTCGGTTCTTGCCGCTCCCGTTTCGGCCCAAATGTTCAGCGACCGGCCGCCACCGGTGCCGCCAGCCTCTGTTCCGGAGGCTCCGTCCGGACCTGCGATGAATCTGGCGCCGCCGTCCGGCCCCTCATCGATCCCCAATCTGCCGCCGCCATTGACCGCGCCGCCTTCCGTTGCCGCGGTGCCGCCGGTCGTCGCACCTCAGGGCGCGGCAGCGCCGAATCAGGGGGTGCTGGCGTTGACGGCGCGCTTCGGCAAGGACCTTCCCCCCGTCACCGGCGGGCTGGTGTGGCGTATCTTTTCCGACCGGCCGGATGAGACCGGCAATTTCAAACTGGTCCGCGAGGATCGTGGCGCAACGCCGAACGTCGTGTTGTCGCCCGGTAATTACGTCATCCATGTCACGCTGGGACTCGTCAGCGCCGTGCGGCCGGTTACGCTCAAGCCGGAGACCGATCGAGAAACCTTCATTCTTCCCGCAGGCGGCCTGCGCATCGAAGGCCGCGTCGGGACCTCCAAGATTCCACAAAACCAGGTTTCATTTGCGATCTACAAGGGCAGCCAGTTCGAAGTCGGCGAACGCGCCTCGCTCGTGCCCAACGTAGCCGCCGGCGATGTCGTGCTGGTGCCCGAAGGGACGTATTACATCATTTCCAACTACGGGGATGCCAATTCGGTGGTGCGTTCGGACATCCGTGTGCAGGCCAGCAAGCTGACAGATGTCATCATCACCCATCGCGCCGCCGTCATTACGCTCAAGCTTGTCAGCGACCGCGGCGGCGAAGCGCTGGCCAATACCGCATGGTCGGTGATCACGCCGGGCGGCGACGTCATCAAGGAATCAATCGGCGCATTCCCCCGCGTCGTATTGTCGGAAGGCGAATACCGCGCCATCGCCAAGAACGAAGGCAAGGTTTACGAGCGGGCCTTCAACGTCGTTAATGGCGTCGACGGCGAAGTCGAAGTCGTCGCGCGCTGATATCAGTCGAAATTCCCTGTCATAGTTTCTAACACGCGCTAACCATCGTGCGATTTAAAACTGTCATAATCGTTGCCCTGACGCCGGCCACGCGGAATTTTTACACCCCCTTAAATCTCGCCGCATTGGATGAAGCGCGCCAAGAATCTGCGTGCTTTGGGGAATGTCATGCGTGCTGCCGGGAAATCGTCGGGAAAATCCATTCCGGAGATGTTTGACGATGTCCCGGTTTTGCAGCGCAAGTGGCAGGCTGGAGTGCGTCCCGGTGAGAAGCTGCCGGCATATGAAGACATCATGCTCGGCAGTCTTGGCCGGCTCGCCGATCACATCGTTCTGCTGAAGGACGGCCCTGACGGGTTGGAGGTGTCGCGCACCGGCCGTTACGCGCAGAAATGGCTGGGTCAGGAGCATTGCAACGTTCCGATCAACCATTTGTCGCCTGATTGCGCGACCGTCCTTGCCGAGTCGGCCGCTTGCGCGCTTAACAACAGCCGCCCTTACCTGACCGCCGCCCACTGCGTGCGCGACGGGTTGGTTCAGACCTATAACGTACTGGCGCTCCCGACCTCGTCACGCTGGGGCCATACCCTGATCGGCGTTTATATCAACGAGCGCGACCCTCAATATAATTTGCTCGACGCGATTTTCTCCGCGACAGACGAAGGCGTGCTTTCGTTGGCGGCGATTCGCGACTCGCATGGTAAACCGTTCGATTTCCAGATCGTTCACCACAATGCGGGCGCGGCGCGGCTATTAAAGCTGCCTGCCGCGGAGTTGCTTTGGCAGCGGCTCAGCTCAAAAGGCAATCTCCTGTGTTCGAGCGAAGTGATCGAACGATTGCTTCGTGTCGTGAGAGGCGGTGAGGGCGAGCAGTTCGAAATCGACAGCGACGATCGAAACCTGAAACTGGGCGCAACCGCCTTCGGCGATATTCTTGCGCTGACCGTTTCCGACGTCACGGCCTTGAAGCGACGCGAGGCCTCCTTCCGTTTGTTGTTCGACAACAATCCAATGCCGATGTGGGTGTTCGACGCCGAGACGACCAGCTTCCTCAGCGTCAATGACGCGGCCGTCCAGCACTACGGCTACGCCCGCGAAAAATTTCTTTCCATGAACCTCGAAGATATCTGGCCGGAGGACGAACGGATCAGCCACAAGGAAACGCTGCTTGACATCGGCGATTGCTATCAGTCGAGCGGCAATTGGCGGCATATCCGGGCCGACGGCAGCGAAATCCATGTACTGACCTTCGGGCGGCGGGTCGTGTTCGAGGGGCGTGACGGTTATCTCGTCGCCGTCGCCGACATCACCGAAAGGCGCAAGGCCGAGGCCCGCGTCGCGTATATGGCCCATCACGACGGGCTGACCGATCTGCCCAACCGCGAGTTCTACCAGGAACGGCTTCGCCAGGCGTTGAAGGAAGCGGGCGCCGACGGCAAGCGGGTCGCGGTGCTATGCGTCGATCTCGATCTGTTCAAGAACGTCAACGATTCCTTCGGTCATCCCATGGGAGACCGCCTCTTGCGGCTGGTCGCAGACCGGTTGCGGTCTCAGGTTCGCGGCAATCACCTTGCCGCGCGTCTGGGAGGCGACGAGTTTGCGATCATTCTTGCTTCTGATCCGACACCGAACGAGATCAGCGATTTCTCCACCCGATTGATCAATGTGCTGAGCGACCGCTATGACATTGACGGCGCCGAGGTCGTCATCGGCGCCAGCATCGGCATCGCACTGTCGCCGAGCGATGGCACGATATCCGAGGAATTGAGGCGCAACGCCGATATGGCGCTGTATCGGGCGAAGTCCGACGGCGGCGGCGTCCATCGCTTCTTTGAGCGCGAGATGGATCGCATTGCCCAGAAGCGCCGCGATATGGAGGTCGATCTGCGTCGCGCCTTTGCCAACGGCGAATTCGAACTGCACTATCAGCCGCTGGTGGACATCGGTGCCGACCGCATCAGCGGCTTTGAGTCGCTGCTGCGCTGGCGTCATCCCGAGAAGGGCATGATCTCGCCGGCGGATTTCATTCCGATCGCCGAAGACATCGGGCTGATCGTCTCGCTCGGGGAATGGGTGTTGCGCACGGCCTGCGCGGAAGCAACCAACTGGCCCGACGACGTGAAGGTCGCCGTCAACCTGTCGCCGGTCCAGTTCCGCAGCCGCAATCTGGTCCAGGCCGTGATCTCGGCGCTGGCGCATTCCGGCCTGTCGCCGCTCCGGCTTGAGCTCGAGATCACTGAATCGGTTTTTCTCGCCGAGACCGAGGCCAATCTCGCCATCCTGCACCAGCTGCGCGCACTTGGCGTCAGCATCTCGATGGACGATTTCGGCACCGGCTATTCGAGCCTCAGCTATTTGCGCAGCTTTCCGTTCGACAAGATCAAGATCGACCGCTCCTTCGTCAAAGACCTCGCCGAGCGGCCCGATTGTGTCGCAATCGTCCGCGCCATCTCCGGTCTCGGCCGCAGCCTGAACATCACCACGACGGCCGAGGGCGTGGAAACCGTCGATCAGCTCGACTGGCTGCGCAACGAAGGCTGCAACGAAGTGCAGGGATTCCTCTTTAGCGCAGCGAAGCCGGCGGGCGAGATCGCGGGACTTTTGTCGAAATTCGGACGGCGCGCCTCACAGGTGGCGTGAAAGCTAAAAACGCGTCACGATGTCCGAAAGCACCGGCCGCGGCCGGTCTTCGCTTGGCCTGGATACCGTGCCGATATGGATCAACCCCGCGAGCTTTTCGTCCGCTTTCAAGCCGAGGCCATCGAGCACGTCGCGGTCGAAGGAAAACCACCCCGATAGCCAGCACGCACCGTAGCCGAGCGCGGTCGCCGCGGTGACGATGTTCATCGCGCTCGCGCCCGCGGACATCTCTTGCTCCCACGGCGGCACCTTGGGATGCGGCTTGGTCAGACTGACGACGCCGATCACCAGCGGCGCGTCGGTCAGCCGCCGCTTCTCGACGTCGATCTCGGCCGGTGACGCATTTGGATTTTTTCGCGCAAAGACGCCGGCGATGACCTCGCCGGCGCGAACACGCGCCTCGCCCTCGAAAATAATAAAGCGCCACGGCGCGAGCTTGCCGTGATCGGGCACCCGCGCGCCGATCGTCAGAATGGTTTCAAGCTCGGCGGGCGAGGGCCCGGGTCCGGTCATCTCGCGCGGCTTGACGGAGCGGCGGGTTTTCAGAAGCTCAATGGCGTCGGGCACGAAAGATCCTTCAATTGATGGCGGTCGCACCGGGAGAGATAGGCGCGCCGCTGCTCCGGCGGAAGCGCCTTTAGCAGGCTGTTGAAGAAGTCTATGCTCGACACGCGATGAATGGGATGTCGTCTCCGTTGAGGAGGCAGATTTCACCTTCGAGTATGCCGTTATTCTGTAGTTCAGCCCAGCCATTGCCGTTTGCTG
>Ga0208193_1000009_pt1 | contig 142209 bp, 107 predicted proteins | sample June2015DPH_17_2_FD_184716 | JGI IMG/M metagenome (GOLD analysis project Ga0208193, IMG submission 184716) | Peatland microbial communities from SPRUCE experiment site at the Marcell Experimental Forest, Minnesota, USA - June2015DPH_17_10... | ecosystem: Environmental > Terrestrial > Soil >...
GCTGCCGGCCAACTCGGGGATGGCGTTCGTGCTCATCCAGCACCAGGAGCCCCAGCATGAAAGCGCGCTTACCGCCCTGCTATCGAAGACGACTAACATGCCCGTCGTCGAAGTGTCCCACGGCATCGCCGTGAAGCCGAACCACGTCTACGTCATTCCTCCCAACAAGAAGATGACCATCCGTGAGCGCACCCTGCGGCTGGCGCCTCGCTCGAACATCCTGCTGCTGCAACGGCCCATTGACGAGTTCTCGAAAGCTTTGGCGGAGGAACAGGGAAGTGCGGCCATCGGCGTGGTCCTGTCCGGAACGGGTTCGGACGGCACGTATGGGTTGAAAGCCATCAAGGCCGCCGGAGGCGTCACCTTCGCTCAAGATCCGGAGACGGCTGAATGGCCCGCCATGCCGATGAGTGCGATCACGGCCGGGTCTGTCGATTTCGTCCTGTCGCTCAAGCGCATTGCCGCCGAGTTGACGCGCCTCGGCCGTCACCCCTACCTGACTGAGGCGTGGGAAGCGCCCGAAGGCAGCGAGCTGGATAAGATCTGCCTGATCCTTCGCTCCGCTATAGGCGTTGATTTCCGCCTGTATAAGCCGGCCACTGTCCGCCGCCGCATTGCGCGGCGCATGGCTCTGCAGAAGATCGCCTCGCTGAGTAAGTATGTTCAGATCCTGAAGCAGAGCCCCCAAGAGGCGAATGCGCTGGCCGGCGACATTTTCATTCACGTGACCAGCTTCTTTCGCGATCCGGAGTGCTTCCAGGCTTTGCGCAAGAGGGTCATGGCAAAGGTGTGCGTGAAGAGACCCGCCGAAGAGGCCCTTCGCATCTGGGTGGCGGGATGCTCCACCGGCGAGGAGGTCTACTCCATTGCCATGTTGCTGCTCGAAGAACTGGGTGAACAGGCCGATCGCACCAGCATACAGATCTTCGGGACCGACATTCAGGAGGATGCCGTGGAGCGGGCCCGAGCCGGAATCTACACCGAGGCGGCTGTAGCCGGAGTCTCTCCCGCGCGTCTGAAACGCTTCTTTGTAGAAGCCGGCCATACCTATCGGATCCAGAAGTTCGTGCGCGACCTATGCGTCTTCGCGCGGCACGATCTGGCTAAGGATCCGCCTTTCTCCAGGCTCGATCTCATCAGTTGCCGCAACGTCCTGATCTACATGGGAACGGAGCTGCAAAAGAGGATTTTGTCGGTCTTCCAGTATGCGCTCAAACCCGGAGGCTTTCTCTTCCTGGGAAACTCGGAATCCATCAGCGACTACTCCGATGCCTTCACAGCGGCGGATTATAAGCATCGCATCTTCCTCCGCAAACCGGCGGCGTCCGCCTTTCGCGAATTCCAGTCAACCGCGGACCGCCTCCCTGAGCCCGACGCCGCCCTGGTGAGGACATCGCCGCCCAGCGTGGGCGTCGATTTCCGCAAGGAAGCGGAAACCATCCTGCTCGATCACTACACGCCGCCCGCGCTGATCGTGGATCCGGATCTCCATATTGTGCATTTTCAGGGAGACATCAGCCACTACCTGGCGCCGGCCACGGGGCAGCCCGGTTTTCACCTGCTGAAAATGGTTCGCCCCGAGTTGGTTGTGGATCTGCGCACGGCGATTTACAAAGCCCGGAGAGAAGGCGTCACCGTGCACAAAGAGCGTGTGCAGTTTCAGCATCACGGCCAACCCGCCGCCGTGCGGCTGGAGGTGCGGCCGCTCAAAAAGCGCAATGGCAAGAAACAGGATCTTCTGGTGGTGTTCCAAAAGGTCGATCCGGCGAGCCCCGATGCAGGGCGGAATACCGGCGAAGCCGCCGCAGGCAGGAAACGCGCTGCCGAGAAGGATGAGGGACTGGAGCGGGAGTTAGCATCCACGCGGGAATACCTGCGCGCCCTGATTGCGGAACATGAAACCGGGCAGGAGGAAATGAAGGCGGCCAACCAGGAGATCCTGTCCAGTAACGAGGAGTTACAGAGCACCAATGAAGAGCTGGAAACCGCCCGTGAGGAGCTGCAATCTTCCAATGAGGAATTGCAGCACCGCAATGCCGAGCTGAGCGTCTTGACGCACGACCTGAGTAACTTGATGGTGAGCGTCGATATCCCCGTGCTGGTGCTGGACGCCGATCTGCGTGTCCGGCGCTTCACGCCGGTGGCGGGTACATTGCTGAACCTGATTCCGGGCGACATCGGGCGCCCGTTCAGCAATATCGCTTCCAGCCTGGATGTCTCCGATTGGAACGATCTGTTCTCGGACGTGACCAGTCAAGGGCGATTCGTCGAGCGTGAAGTGACCGACCGGAATGGCCACCGGTATTCGCTGCGCGTGCGGCCTTACAAGACCAACGACAACCGGATCGAAGGCGTGCTGGTCATGTTGCTCGACACGGATTTGATCTATCGCGCGCGCGATGAAGCCGGCGAGTACGCCCGCGCCCTCGTCGAGACCATTCACGAAGCTTTGGTAGTGGTGGACGCCGGATTTCGGGTGATGACAGTAAACCAAAGCTTCTGCGACATGTTTCGAATTTCATCCCGCGACGTCGATCGCCAGTCGTTCTTCGGGTCCGGCGCCGGCCAGTGCAGCGTTCCGCAATTGCAGGATATGCTGCAGGACGTCCTCTCAAAGGGAGCGCAGATCAGAGACTTTGAAATCGATCGGGAATTCCCGGGGATCGGCGGCCGCCGCCTGGTGATCAACGCCCGCCAGATCGCCAAAACGCAGACGATTCTGATCGTCATTGAGGATGCCACCGCGCGAAAACAAGCCCAGGAAGAGTTGGAAAAAAGCGAGTTCACGATCCGCTCGTTATTGGATTCTTCCAATCAGTCTGTGGTGGCCGTGAATACGGACGAACAGATTGTGCTGGTCAATAGCTTTACCGAAAAGATGTTCGGCTACAGCCGTGAGGAGCTGCTCGGGCAGCCGCTCAGGATTCTGGTTCCGGAATACGCCCGTGCGCGTCACGTGGAACACCACCGGACTTACTTCGCCAATATGCAAAGCCGTCCCATAGTCATCGGATTCGATCTCGCAGGCCGCCGCAAGGATGGCACGACCTTTCCGGTCGAAATCGGCCTTAACGCCGTCGAGACGGCCACGGGCAAACTCGCCGTGGCTTTCGTAAGCGATATCACGGAGCGGAAGCGGCTGGAGCAGATCGCGCAGACACGCACCCAACAGGTCCATGCTCTGGCGGCGAGTCTCATGACCGCTCAGGAAGAGGAGCGCCGCAGAGTGTCGCGCGAGCTGCACGACCAGATCTGCCAGCAACTGGCTTCCCTGGCCATCGACATTGGCGGGCTCGCGGCCGACCCGCCGCGTCCGGAGCATATTCAAAGCCGGCTCAAAGCGCTGCAAGCCCGCGTGGTCAAGGCGTCGGAAGAGACCCGCCATATCGCGTATGAGCTGCATCCGTCGGTCCTCGACGACCTGGGTCTGGTGGCTTCCCTACGGAGCCTCTGCCGTGAGTTCTCCAAGCGCGCCGGCATACGTGTGGATTTCACCGAAGCCGCTCTGCCGGCATCGGTGCCTCGTCCGGCAGCCTCGTGTCTGTACCGCGTTGCGCAGGAAGGCCTGCAGAATATCGCCAAACATGCGCACGCTAAACACGTCGCTGTCTCGCTAACTTATGCGAAGGACACTTTGCTCTTGTCTATCGTGGACGATGGCGCCGGTTTCGACCGGACCGCTAAAGGCCGCGGCGGGCTCGGATTGATTTCCATGGAGGAACGTGCCCGCCTGGTCAATGGGAAACTGTCCATCACTGCGCAGCCGGGTCATGGCGCCCGGATTGCCCTTGAGATTGCTTTGCCCGCCGACAGTGTATGAAACGCATTCGGGTCTTGTTGGCCGACGACCATCCCCTGACCCTCGAGGGCCTGCGGGCGTTTCTGGAACCGCACTTGGAGATTGTCGGGACAGTGACCGATGGACGGGCTCTGGTGGAAGCGGCGCTTCGCCTGAAACCCGACCTGAGTATCCTCGACATCACCATGCCGCTGCTGAACGGCATCGACGCCGCCATCCAAATCAAGAAGAGTCTGCCCGAATTAAAGTTGCTCTTTGTCACCATGCACATTAACCCTGCCTACCTGGAGGCCGCGCTCAATGCCGGAGCGACTGGATACGTGCTGAAATCGGCCGCGCGCGAGGAGCTTCTCGGCGCGATCGGAAGCGTTCTGGACGGCCGCATCTATGTAACTCCGAGTCTTTCGAGCGAACCCCTGGAGCGGTTCCACGATCCTGCTCAAGCCGCCACCACTCTTCACCTCAGCGCGCGGGAGCGGGAGGTCTTGCAACTAATCGCCGAGGGTAAGGCGGCTAAAGAGATTGCCTATCTTCTGACAATTTCCGTCAAGACGGTCGCGTTTCATCGCGACAATATCAAGAGAAAGCTCGGGTTACGCACCACCGCCGAACTGACCAGGTACGCCGTTAAACAAGGATTAGTGTAGTTTTCGCGGCCTTTGATTCCGGGTTGGCGGCCTGGCTATCCTACTGGGCTACGAGTATTACCTAGTACATTGCCTAGTTATCCTAGTACGTCTATTCCTGGTACTGTCGATGTAACCCACGGACCAAAAGACTAGATTTGTACGGAGAATTACGAATGTCTCATGTAACCATTTGTAAGTGTAATAGTTCCGAAACAACTCCTCCGACGCTCCTGGAACGTATGGAAGCGGTTACAGACTCCATCCGGAAGCGGGCTTTCCAGATTTTCCAACATCGTCAAAACGGGGGCGGTTCCGATTTGGATGACTGGCTGCAAGCGGAGCGGGACGTAGTGTTGTTGCCGCCTTCCGAGCTGGTAGAAGACGAGAAGAAGTTTACCGCCTCCATAGCGCTGCCCGGATTCGATGCCAAGGACATCGAAGTCTCGGCGCTGCCGGACGCCCTCGTCATACAGGCCGTTGCCACCCACACTCACGAAGAGAAGGAGGGCGACGTCCGCTTCTCCGAGTTCTTCGGGAAGCAATTATTCCGGCGGCTCGACTTGCCCGCGCCGGTTGATGTCGATAAGGTAACAGCTTCGGTGGATAAGGGTATCCTGCGGATAACCGCCCCGAAGGCAACCCGGCACATGACAGTCGCCGCATAGCGCTACGGCCCTGACCGCCAGCCCGAATTGCGATTTGACCGCAAGCTCCGCCGCTTGGGCCCGCCAAGTGTAAATTCCCAAAACAAATGTACGTGAGAGGACAAAAACATGCCGGTTGAACGCATCGCAGCAGGAGCCCGTGGAGAGGCGCGACCGGCCAACGTCCTCGTCATGGGGCGAGAGGCTGCAGTGGCGCCAATGCAGTCCGCCGCGCACCGCGCAGGGGCATTCGCCGAGCGAGCCAGTCGGTGGGGCGTCGTGTTGGCCGGTGGAGACGGAAACCGTCTGCGGAAGCTAACCCGGTTCATCTGCGGCGATGACCGGCCGAAGCAGTTCTGTCCTCTGGTCGCCAATCAGACCCTGCTCGAGCAGACGCGAATCAGGGCGGAGCAAATTATACCGTCGCAACAAATCTTATTTCCCCTGACCAGGAGTCACCGGGCTTTCTATCTTCAGGAGCAGGGCATCCGCCCGTCGCAGCGCGTCATTCAGCCGTCTAACAAGGGCACCGCGCCGCCGATCGTGTACAGTCTTCTGAGCATCGAGCAGCAAGATGAGGATGCCATTGTGGCGATCCTGCCATGCGATCACCACTATCCGGACGAGCGGGTGTTCGCGGCTGCTTTGGAAGCCTCTTTCGATCTCGCCGCGCGGCGCAACGGCTCGGTGGTGCTGCTGGGCGCTCCTCCGCAGGGCCCGGAAACTGAATATGGCTGGATCGAGCTCGGGCCGTCCGCAGACGGCGCTGGCGGCGCCTCGTTCCACGTCCAAGGGTTCGTCGAGAAGCCGTCCTCGCATGTAGCCCGGCAGTTGCTTGAGCGAGGATGTCTCTGGAACACGTTTGTAATGGTTGGTCATGTGCGCGGGTTTCTGAAAATGGTGAACACGGCGCTGAACGGCCTTGTAGAGGCGCTTCGCAATAGCCGGTTGTGGGCCGGTTCGGAAGCGCACCTCGACGATTCGCTCTATGAACATATGCAGTCTGCCGACTTTTCGCGGCAAGTCTTGACGGTTCAGCCTCAACGGCTAATCGCTTTACGGATCGCTTCCGGCGGCTGGAGCGATCTGGGCCATCCCGAACGCGTGACGGCCGCGCTCCGTGCGGCAGGCGTGGACCCATGGTGGATGAAGGAGTGGCAAGCGCTGAGACGGCCTGCGGCGGTTGCGGCTCTACTGGCAAATCCGGCCGTAGCGTGAAAATGTCCTGGAGTAAACGACGAGCCGACGTGACAAAGGCAGTGCCGAGCCCGTAGGCTCACCGTCGAACCTGATCTTGACTTGCCACATTGCTAGAATGTAGCGAATGTTGCTAGATCGCAAGGTTGCGTTGGTCACTGGCGCTGGGGCCGGCATCGGACAAGCGATTGCCAGCCTTTTTGCCGAGCACGGAGCACGTCTCGTATTACTTGACAAGGATGCGGAAGCAATCCAGGCAGTCGCATATTCTCTCGACCCGTCGGGTCAACGAGCAATAGCCGTCAACGTCGATGTCCGTGACCGCCCCGGCATCGATTCGGTCGTCTCCCGAACGCTTCAGGAATGGGGACAGATAGACGTCTTGGTGAACAATGCCGGGATCTATCCGCGCCAGGAGTTTATAACGATGACCGAGCGGCAGTGGGACGAAATGCATGACATCAATCTCAAGAGCATGTTCCATTCGCAGCAGGCCGTGCTTCCTCACATGATCGCCAGCCACCGCGGAAAGATCGTCAACATCTCATCGGTAACGTTCCATCTCGGCGCCCCTAACCTCACCCATTATGTCGCTACAAAAGGAGGCGTGATTGGATTGTCTCGTTCCCTTGCCCGTGAGGTCGGCAAGTACAACGTACATATCAACTGCATCACTCCAGGCGCTGTTCTTGTCGAAGCGGAAAAAGCAGTGGTATCCGAGGAACAGGTCAGAGCCTATGTGGCAGAGCAAAGTCTCCAGCGCCGCATCCTACCTATCGACATAGCCCGCGCGGCGCTCTTCTTGTCATGTGACCTCAGCGATGGCATGACAGGCCAGACCTTAAACGTGGATGGCGGGTGGATCATGCACTGAGGGCTGGCCGCCGTGTTATCCTTGCTGCCGGACTCAAACAATCATGGACGCAAAATCCGCGGCACGCGAACGTTTCGACACAGCTCGCGACGGGCTGATCGAGCTCAGCCACCGCATCCACGCCCGTCCCGAGCTGGGCTTTGAAGAAGAGCAATCCTCGTCCTGGCTCTGTGAGTCGCTGGCAGACGCCGGCTTCGCAGTGGAAAAGGGCATCTGCGATCTTCCCACGGCGTTCCGCGCCCGATCCGGATCTGGTCCTTTGCATATCGGGATTTGCGCCGAATACGATTCCCTGCCCGGCATCGGCCACGCCTGCGGCCACAATATTATCGCCGCGTCGGCCGTCGGCGCAGCCCTGGCGGCGGCCAAAGTGGCGGACGAGCTGGGCCTCACGGTCAGCGTCATCGGAACGCCTGCCGAAGAAGTGGGCAACGCCGGCGGAAAGATTCTGCTGCTTGAGCGCGGCGCTTTTGCCGGCATTCATGCGGCCATGATGGTGCACCCCGCGCCCTTTGACATGCTCCGGGCAAAGATCATCGCCGCGTCCATGTTCGAGGTTCATTGCACCGGGAAGGAATCCCACGCTTCCGCGTTTCCAGAGCGCGGCGTGAACGCTGCGGATGCGCTAACCATCGCGCAAACGGCGCTGGGTCTGCTGCGCCAGCATATCCGATCCACAGATCGAATCCACGGCATTGTGACCAACGGCGGCGCCGCTCCGAATGTGGTCCCCGCCTACACGTCGGCCAAGTACATTATTCGTTCCGAGACCCTGGATCAGCTTGCCGAATTGCGGCCCAAAGTCTACCGCTGTTTTGAGGCCGGAGCACTTGCCACCGGCGCGAAGGTTGCGATCGTTGGCGGCGATAAGCCGTACGCCGAGATGCGGCACGACGCGGCCATGGCAGCGTTTTACCGCAAGAATTCTGAAGCGCTGGGGAGGCCGTTTCCCGACCTCGGCGAGTGGGAGACGCGGCCGACAGGTTCCACCGACATGGGCAACGTCTCTCTGGCGATGCCGTCAATCCATCCGATGATCGGCATCAATTCCTTACCCGCTGTAAACCATCAGCCGGAATTCGCCGCGCACTGCGTCACTCCGGACGCGGACCAGGCGCTCGCAGACGGCGCCATGGCTATGGCGTGGACCTGCATCGACCTGGCAACGAACCGTGACATGAGGGAAGGTTTGCTGGCTCGCCGGTGACATGTGCGCCGCTTCCCAACGGGAAACCGCGCCGGGCGCCCGCCTTACCGGCATCGAAAAAGCGTCCGCAACGGAGGCCGCTCGATGTACAATCGGTGGCTGTTATGTCGCCGCAACGTAAAGGAGCAACTCGTATGTATGCGAATTGGATCGCCGGCGCGGCGCTGGCCGCCGGGCTGGCATGCGTGGTCTGGGCCCAACAGGGCCTGCCGGTCAAGCGGATCTCGCCGCCGGCCGACGCCGGCAACCGCTCTCGCTTCTCTTCCGTCATTTGGGCCGGCGACACGTTGTACATGGCTGGACAGATGGCTTCCCCCGCGACCCCTGCGGACCCCGCCCGGGGCAAGCCCGCCGTGTATGGCGATACCAAGACGCAAACTCTCAGCGTGCTGACTAAGATCCAGTCGCTTCTCAAGGAGCAAGGGCTCACCATGGGCGACGTGGTCCAGATGCACGTGTTCATGGCGGGAGATCCGGCCAAGGGCGGCAAGCTCGATTTCGACGGGATGAACGAGGCTTACGATCAGTTCTTCGGAACGCCGCAACAGCCCAACAAACCCGTGCGCGCCGCCATGCAAGTGGCGGCCCTGGTGCAGCCCTGGGGCCTGGTAGAGATCGAAGTGACCGCCGTGCGCTCCCGCCGATAGATTTGGCGGGCAGCGCGATCGAGTGGTTTGCCGATTGCTGCCTAACCGTGCCGGATCACCAGCACATCGCCATCTTTCACCACGTACTCCTTGCCCTCCAGCCGTAGCAGGCCCTTCTCCCGCACGCCGGCGTAGCCGCCCAGATCCACCAGAGATTTCCAGTTCACCACCTCCGCGCGGATGAACTTCTTCTCGAAATCGGAGTGGATGGCGCCGGCCGCTTTCACCGCCGGACTGTTCATGGGAATGGTCCAGGCGCGGCATTCGTCCTCGCCCGCGGTGAGGAAACTCATCAGTCCCAGCAGCGAGTAGGTCGCGGAAATGAGCCGCTCCAGGCCCGATTCCTGTAAGCCGTAACTGGCCAGATACTCGGCCTGCTCGGCGCGCGGCAGTTCCGCGAGCTCCGCTTCCACCTTGCCGCATACCGCGGTCACGCCGGTGTTGCGCCGCCCGGCCAGCGCGCCTTCGGAATACTCCCGCTCGCGGTCGCGCAGCGCGCCGGCATCGGCCTCGCCCAGATTCAACACATAGAGCATCGGCTTCTGCGAGAGAAACTGAAATCCGCGGAGACGCTTCTCATCGTCGGCGTCCATTTCCAATTGGCGCAAGGGGCGATTCTCTTCGAGCGCAGCTTTGCATTTTTCGAGCAGCTCAAACTCGCGGTCGAATTCCGGATTCTTCACCTTCTTGCGATCTTTGTCGAGCCGCTCCATGCGTTTTTCCACCACCACCAGATCGCTCAGCATCAATTCGGTTTCGACGTCCTCCAGATCGCGCAGCGGATCCACCGACCCCTTCTCGTGCGGAACGGTTTCGTCCGCGAACAAGCGCAGCACGTGCGCGAAAGCGTCGGCGACGCGCAGGCTGGCCATGTAGCCGGGGTCGCGCAGGTTCTCTTTCGAGATGGATGGCATGTCCACATATTCCACCGTGGCGTGCGTCACTTTGGGCGGCTCAAAGAGCTTCGCCAACGCGTCCAGGCGGTCGTCCGGCACCTTGGCGACGCCGGTACGCGCGGCCGTGGAACCGATGCGCGTTTCCTGATGGACGCCGGTGAGAATCGTGAACAACGAGGTCTTGCCTACCATGGGCAGGCCGATAATGGCTGTCTTCATGCTGTCCTAATAATATAGACGCGGTCTACAGTGGAACTTCCACCTGGCTGAGAATCTCGGCGATGATGCGCTCGCCGGCGCCGGCGATTCGCGGGGCGAGCGTAGTGCGCGTGTTGATCACCACACGATGCGCGAACACCGGTCCGGCCAGGCGTTTCACGTCGTCCGGAATGGCGTATTCCCGCCCTTCGACCAGCGCCAGCGCCTGCACCGCGCGGTAGAGCGCCTGCGAGGCGCGCGGGCTCACGCCCAGGGCCAGAGATTCGTTGTTGCGAGTGCGCTCCACGATCGCGAGCATGTAATCCACCAGCGAGTCTTCCACACTCACCCCGCTCACGGCTTCCTGCAACTGGACCACGTCCTCGGCGGTGGGGCTGGAGTGCGCCGGCGCCGGGCGATGAGGCTCGGAGCTGCGCAGAATCTCGCGCTCGCTGGCCGCGTCCGGGTAGCCGATGCGCAGGCGCATCAGGAACCGGTCGAGCTGCGATTCCGGCAGTGGATACGTGCCATGGTGCTCCACCGGATTCTGCGTGGCGATCACCATGAACGGCCGGGGCAGCGAGTGCGAGTGGCCATCGATGGTCACCTGCCCTTCATTCATGGCCTCGAGGAGAGCGGACTGCGTCTTCGGCGTGGTGCGGTTGATCTCATCGGCCAGCAGAAAATTGGTGAAAATGGGACCCGGCTTGAACTCGAAGGTTTCCGATTGCATGTTGTAGATGGTCACGCCCAAAACGTCGCTGGGGAGCATATCGCTGGTGAATTGCAACCGGTGAAAACGGCACGAGACCGAGCGGGCCAGCGCCTGGGCCAAAGTGGTTTTCCCTACGCCGGGCACGTCTTCGATCAGCAGGTGCCCACGCGCCAGCAGCGCAACCAGCGACATGCGGACAACTTCGGCTTTGCCGCGAATCGCCAGGCCGACGGTGGATTCCAGCTCGGCCAGCTTGCCTATGAGGCGCGGCGAGAATGCAGCGGTAGAAGCAACCGTTAGTTCCCGCTGGGCCATTCTTTTCATGATACTAGAATGGGGCACGAATCCGTTACGATGGAAATCATCCTATGGAACCGCCCATCTTCATCCAGATCGACGAGAACCCGAATTGCGACGCAATGGATGGGCTGGTGTTCCAGCCGAAAGCGCCGCCGCGGGAAGTGAAGCGGGTGCGGGTGGCGCGCGATGGCGCGGCGATTTGGTGCGAAGTCAGCGGCCTCGACGAAGGCGGCGAGCCGTGTGCGGCGATGGCGTCGCCGATCGACGATTCAGGCGACGGGAGCTGTTATCTGATCACCGGCGGGTCGTGGGGACTCAGACTGCGCGGCGATTCCGGCGAGTTCGGCGAACCTTACATCGTGCTGGGCGGCGACGGCATGGACCTGGAGTTCCGATAGACGCAGTGAGAGAATCTTCCACCCGGCGCTCCCGGCGCGGCTTACGCGCGGAACGATGTCAATACGCTTCGCCCCGGTTATCAATACCCAGTACACGGATGAAATCGGGCGGTTCCAGGCTGAAAAAGATCCGCCACTTACCGACCCGCAGGCGCATTTCGCTGGCCCGGCCTTTGAGGGACTTGACGTCACCGTGGCCTGTGGTAGCGTATCGCACCAGTGCCGCATCAATCCGTGCCTGGACGACGTGATCCAGGCGCGCGCGAAGTCGCGCACCGCGGCAGGCCGAAACACGACGCGGCGGATCACACCCGGAACCGGCGGCGGACTTCCTCCATAGGGACATCTTCACCGGGCTCCGCCCTGGCCAGATCCACCTTGGCCGCGGTCTCGGAATCGATGATTTCCTCCTCGCCCAGTTCCGAAAGGTACGAAATGGCTGCCTGCACTTCAGTGTCCGGAAGGGCATCGACCAGGGCGTGGAGGCGATGGCGATCGGAGGACATGGTTCAATTATAGTTACACGGCGGGATGTCATTTCCGACTTACTCCCGCAACTCCACAATGGTCGCTCCGCCGCCGCCTTCCTGCTGAGGGGCGGGATAGAATCGCGCCACGTGCGGATGCTTGCTGAGTAACTCCTGGATGGTCTTCCGCAGCACGCCCATGCCGAAGCCATGGACGATGCGTACGCGGCTGGCAGTGGCCATCACGGCGCGGTCCAGAAACTGGTCGACTGCGTCCCGCGCTTCTTCGGCGCGCTGGCCAATCACGTTGATTTCCTGGTGAACCGGGCTTAGCTCCGGGCCGGGTTTGTAACTCACGCCCTGCGGCAACTTACTGGAAGTTCCGCCGCCTTCGGGCAGCACTTCGGTCACATCGTCGACCGAGACTTGCATCTTCATGAAGCCGGCTTCCACTTCGATAATGCCGTTGCCCAGAAGGCGGCGCACACGCGCCGGGTCGCGCACGTTCTTCACCCTCACGCGCGCGCCCACTTCGATGCGCACGGGCTGCGCGCGACTATTTTCGCCGACTCCCTGTGGCGAATCGCCGCCGGTGGCGTGGACGGCGGTCTCGAAGTCTTCGCGCAGCTCGCGTTTGGTCTTGGCCACGCGGCGGAGCGCTTCCTGCTCGCCCTTGCGGCGGTCCGCGGTCTGCGCGATCTTACCGATGGCCTCCTGCGCCTGCTCTTCGAACTTCGCCAGCGCCTGCTCGGTGCGCCGCTCGAGCTCCTTGATCTTGGCGGCCTCGCGCTTTTCCCACTCGCGCGCCAGCTCCTTTTCGCGCCGGTCCAGCTCGACGATCTTGGCGCGCAATTCCCCCTCGAGCGACTGCGTCTCTTCGAGGCGCCGATGCAGCTCGGAGAGGAAGCGGGTGACATCGCGCTCGCGGTCGCTCATGGAGCGGCGCGCGCGCAGCATGATGTCTTCGGGCATCCCCAGGCGCGTGGCTATTTCGAGGCCCGCCGATTTGCCGGGCAGCCCAAGCTGCAACCGATATGTCGGCTCGAACGTCTGCTCGTCGAACCCCATCGAGCCGTTGACCACGCTGGCGGTGGATGCGCCGTAGATCTTGAGCGCCATCAGATGCGTCGAGACCAGCGTAAATGCCCCGGCCGCGCGGAAGTGATCGACAATCGCCACGCCTAGCGCGCCGCCTTCCTCGGGATCGGTGGCGGCGCCCAGTTCGTCCAGCAGCACGAGCGAATCCGGCGTTACATCGAGCGCCATCTCGCGTATGTTCGAAACGTGCGCGGAGAAGGTGCTCAGATTCTCCGCGATGGATTGATAGTCGCCGATATCCGCCAGCACTTGTGCGAACAGCGGGAATTCGGCTTCGGAGGCGGGGACGGGCAGCGCCGATTGCGCCATCAGGCTGAGCAGTCCCACGGTCTTCAAGGTGACGGTTTTGCCGCCCGTGTTCGGACCGCTGATCAGCAGCGTACGGCAGTCTTGCGTCAATTCGAGGCTCACCGGGACGGCCGCTTTGCGCTTCCGCCGCAGCACGTCTTCGAGCAGGGGATGGCGCGCGTCGCGCAGCCGGAGGCGCTCGCCGAAGCGCGGAATGGCGCAATCGAATTCGTTGGCGAAACGGCCCTTGGCGAAGACGATTTCGAGCTCGGCCATGGCGGCCAGAGTGGCGCGGATGGATTCGGCGTAGTCGCGCAGGCGCCCGGTGAGCTCGCGCAGGATGCGGTGGACTTCGCGCGCTTCCTCTTCGGCGAGCCGCACCAGCTCGTTGTTGAGGTCGATGGTTTCGAGCGGCTCGACGAATAGGGTGTGGCCGCTGGCGCTGGCGCCGTGGATCACGCCGCCCAATTTGCGGCGCTGCCCGGCGATCAAGGGCACCACGAAACGCTCATTGCGGATGGTGACGAATTCCTCCTGCAACACGCCTTCTTCGCGATGCGCTTTGAGAAACCGCTCCAGCGATTCCTGGATGGATTTCTTCTGGCGCTCGATATCGCGGCGCAGCCGGCCCAGCGCCACGCTGGCGTGGTCGGCCACGCTGCCATCGGGCAGAATCTTGCCATCGAGCTCCTTTAACAGCTCGCGAAAATCGCCGATATTCTGCGCGCGCTGGCCGAGGCGCGGGAATCGCCCGGCGGCCGCTGAGAGCACCGATTTCGCGTCCGCGGCGCGGTCGAGCAGCGCGAAGACGTCGAAGATCTCTTTGGGATCGAGACTGGCGCCTTCGATGTGGAGCTTGTGGACGGCGGCTTCGGTGTCGGGCAGGCCGCCGAAATCGACGCGGATGGCCGCACCGCGCGCCGCGGGCTGGGGACGCGCGGCCAGACGCAGGTATTCGATGGCTTCGCCCGCTTCGGCAAGGTCGGCTTCCAGCTGCGCGCGATCGGAATGCGGCTGAATCTTGGCCAGTTCGCGATGGCCCATGGGGCTCGAGACATAGCGGCCGAGCAGCGCGCGCAGGGATTCGAATTCCAGGACTTCAGAGCTGGTGCGCATGGGTTAGTGGGTTTCCGCTGTGGCGCTGAACCTCGCGGAGTTGACAGACGAAAGCGTCTGTCCCACGTGGGGCAGGCGCTTCCGCCTGCCAACCCTTCAGACTGAGACAGCTGGCTTTCATTTGTACTTCCGCCGTTCGCGAAACGCTTTCTCGATTACGCCTAGCGTGCCTTCGGTAATTTGCAGTTTTGCCAGCTCTTTGCGCGCCGCCCACTCCACGCGGCATACATCGTCGCCCGCTTGCAGCGCGCCGCCGGTCACGCGGCAGATGTAATCGATCAATACGTAATGGTATTCCAGCAATCCGGCGGCGTCATGCATGATGCGCTCGAAGATTTCGATTACGCCCAGCGGCTCGACAACCAGGCCGGTCTCTTCCAACACCTCGCGCCGCACGGCGTCCGCCAGTAGCTCGCCCGCTTCCAGCGCGCCGCCCGGCAAACTCCACCAGCCAAGCAATGGCGGCTTGCCGCGCTGCGCCATCAGGATTCGCGGGCCATCGAAAATGATCGCCCCCACTCCGACCAGCGGCCGCTTGGGATAGCGCCGGTCGTCTTCGGTGATCAATACATCCCTTTCACGTCGAGCCGCGTGCGGTACAAGTTGCCGCGCGCCGTAATGAAAAGCATCATGCCGTCGGGATAGCCGAAGGCGCAGTTGGACGCGGGCTCGCGCAAGGCGATCGCGCCCGCGGGCCGGCCGTCCGGGTGGTAGACCATGATTCCGTTGGCGGCGACGTAGAGGTTGCCCTTCTCGTCCACGCGCATGCCGCCGGGGACGCCCGCGATCTTCGAAACCAGGACGCGCTCGTTCGAGGCGTCGCCCTCGCGGTCGATGTCGTAGGCGCGCACGCTGTGGTCGTCCGATCCGGAGACGTACAGCACGCGGCCGTTGGGCGAGAGCGCGATGCCATTGGGGCGCGTGGTCCACTTCGCCACCAGCTTCATGGGACCCTTGGGCGGGATGTGATACACGCCATAGAAATCGAGCTCGCGGTGGTCCTGCTGCGCGCCGAATGCCGGGTCGGTGAAGTAGACTTGGTCCGATTTGCTCACCACAATTCCGTTGGGCGCATTGAAGCGCTTGCCTTCCCACTGCGCGGCCAACACCTCGAGCTTGCCGGTCTTATCGGTGCGCGTCACGCGGCGCGCGCGGGTTTCGCAGGTGTAGAGGCGGCCTTGCGCATCGAAGGCGTTGCCGCTGGGGCCGTGCGCATCTTCGCGGAAGACTTCGGGTGCATGGCCCGGCGCCCACTTGATGAGGCGGTCGGTGGGGAGGTCGCTGAAGATCAGATATTCGCCCGCGGCGGACCAGGCCGGCCCTTCGGTAAACGTGTAGTCTTTCGCTGTCAGCTCCAGTTTAACCGCGGAGAAATCCTGCGCGAAGAGGCGCCATGCAAGAATGACGACCGGCAGCAGCGCCCGAATGCCAAGGCTCGCGCAATACCGGAAACAGCCGCCGGAAAGGCGACCGCAGCCAGGATTGGCTGCCCCACTTGGCGTCATTTGCCCGCGGTGGGTTCCTTCAGGTTAAGGTTGTTGATCACTTGTTTGACGCCCTTTACCGATTTGGTGAGTTTGGTCGCGCGATCTTTTTGCCGGGTATTTTCTACCATGCCGCCCAGCGTGACTACGCCCTGCTTCACGTCGACGTTCAGAGCGCCGCCCTTCACAATGGTATCGCTCGCCAGCTTGATGCGGACGTTGTCGTAGATCATGTCGTCCGATATGACCTTGTCGGCCGCCAGACAAACGGCGGCAAGTAACAAGACGGTCAGGAAAGCCGCAACAATTTTAGAAATCATCTTTATCCGACATTGTACGCCAGTCGAGCGCGTTGAGAAAAGCGGCTTTGTCCCGCCACCCCGGCTGCACGCGGACGTGCAGGTCCAGATAAATCCGGACGCCGAAGATGCGCTCCATCTCAGTGCGCGCCAGCGTGCCAATCTGCTTCAGCATGGCGCCCTTGGAGCCGATCACGATGCCCTTCTGACCTTCGCGCTCCACGCGGATGGTGGCGAAGATGCGCGTGAGCCGCGGCGTTTCCTCCCACTTGTCGACGGTGACGGCGACCGAGTGAGGCACCTCCTGGCGGGTGGCCAGCAACACCTTTTCGCGCACCAGCTCGGCGGCCAGGAATCGCTCCGGCTGATCGGTGACGTGATCTTCCGGAAAGTATGCCGGACCTTCGGGCAGACGCGCGAGGATGGCCAGCCGCAGCTCATCGAGGCCTTTCTTCTTGGTAGCCGAGACGGGGACGTAATCGACGAAATCGTAGGCGTTCCGGTAGGCGTCGATCAGCGGCAGCAGGCGCGCCTTTTCCTTGACGAGGTCGATCTTGTTCAGGACCAGCAGGACGGGCGTGTCCGTGCGGCGCGCGATATCGACGGCGCGGCGATCCTGCGCGCCGAAGTTTTCGTTGGCGTCCACCACGAAGAGCAGCAGGTCGCGCTCTTCTAGAGCGGCGCGCACGGTGTCCATCAGACGCTTGTTGAGCTGCGAATCGGCTTTGTGAATGCCGGGCGTGTCGATGAAGACGATTTGGGCGTCGGGCAGCGTCGCGACGCCTTGAATGGATGTGCGCGTGGTTTGCGGCTTATCGGCGACGATGGCCACTTTTTGGCCCACGAGCGCGTTGAGCAGCGTCGATTTGCCGGCGTTGGGGCGGCCGATTAAGGATACGAAACCGGAACGGAATTTGGTTTCACTCATGGGACTCCGCTTGCGAACTGGCGATGCGGACGTGGCCTGAGCGGACGTTGTGGCCAGGCTGGCGCCGCGGGCTTGTCCGCGGGCGAAGAGAGCCGGCTGAAAGCCGGCTGCAGCCAGGATTGGCTGCCCCACATAGCGGCGGGCAGATTAGAATCGGCTGGACCCAGAGAGTGCAGTGGCTGGTAGACAGAGCTTCACTCATGGGCCACCGCTAGCGATTTGGCGATGCGGACCTGGCCTACACGCAAATCGTCGCTGGCCAGCACTTCGATGCGGATGCCGTCGCGCTCCACGGATTCGCCGGCCTTGGGAACGCGGCCCAACCATTCGCTCACCAAGCCGCCCACCGTGGTGGATTCGATGTCTTCCTCGAGGTGGAAGGAATCGAAAAGATCGCCGATGCGATCCAAATCGAAATTACCGGATACAATATAGCCTCCCTGGCCGTCTTCCGTCACGTCGCTCGCGGGCTCGTGCTCGTCGCGAATTTCGCCGATGATCACTTCGAGCAGGTCTTCCATGGTGGCGAGGCCGGCGGTGTTGCCGTACTCGTCGATCACTATCGCCATCTGGGCGTTTTCCTGCTGCATCTGGCGCATCAGGTCGTGCACCGGCTTGCTCTCGGGCACGAACATGATGGGGCGCACCAACTCGCGGACCTTGCGGCCTTCGCGCTCGGCTTCGTCCACTTCGAACATGTCGCGGACATGCACGAAACCGGCGATCTGATCGATATTCTGCTCGTACACGGGGATGCGCGAGTATTGCTCGGTAATCACCAGCTGGCGCAGCTGCTCGAGCGTGGACTCGGCCTGGATGGCGACGATGTTGGGGCGCGGCGTCATGACTTCGCGCACCACTTTATCGCCGAATTCCATGACGGATTGGATGAGCTTGCGGTCGTCTTCCTCGATCAGGCCCTCTTCGGCGCCGGCGGAGATGAGCGCCTCGATGTTCTCGGCGGGCGTGGGCTCCTCTGCGGGGGAGGACTGGTCGTCGGTGAGATCGATCAGCGATTGGAAGAAGCTCAGCAGCGCCTCGCAGGGCCTGGCGATCCACGCCAGCACGCGCAGCAGCGGTACTGCGGGCAGCACCCAACGGCCGCCGGTGCGGCGGTAGAGGAGCTGCGGCAGCGCGTAACTGGCGGCGATCATGGTGAGCCACGCGGCCAGCGCCGCTTCCCAGAGGTTGTCGAGCCACGCGCAATACAGTACCGCCAAGGCGACCAGCAGCGAGTGCTTGATGAGCGAAAACGATCCGGCGCCTTCTTCGGTTTTGAGGCCGAGCTTGTCTTCCAGCTCATCCTTGAAGAATTTGAGCGACGGCAGATCGCGCGTGCGCAGGCGCAGGCTTTCGAGATACAGAAGCTGCACGAACGTCACCAGGCCCAGCAGCGGGATGGCGAGCAGCGCTGCGATGGCGGCGGCCCACATCATGCGTACACCCGCTCGATAAGGCTCGTGGGGAGACCCAGCCGCGCACGCCAGCGCTTTTCCACGCGCGCCATGCGGCCGGCGTCGGTTTCGTGGTCGAGGCCGGTGAGGTGGAGAATGCCGTGGAGCATCAGAATGCCGATTTCGTCTTCGGTGGAATGGCCGAAGGCGCGGGCCTGGGCGCGGGCGCGCTGGAGGGAGATTGCGATCGAGCCCAAAGAGGCTGTTCCATTGGGGGATGAACCGGCCGGGAGGCCTGTTCTACTGGGAAACGATAGGACATCGGTGGCTTGATCTTTGGCGCGGAATTTTTGGTTCAGACGCCGCAGCTCCGCGTCGCCGGTAATCAGGCAGTCGAACGGGCGGCCCTGGGCAACCTGATTTTGTAGCTTGCGCGCGAAGCGCTCCACGGCGCGCTGCGGCACATCGGTGGGCACGCGCCGGAAGATTACGGCAACCACTCCCTTACGGTCGCGGCTCTGATGGGAGGCGGACGCGGCGGGGTTCGAGGCGGACGCGGCGGTGCTCGGGGCAGACATGGCGGCGCTCACGCTTGCGGCGCGGGCTCGGCCTGCTCGATGGGCAGAGTGAGCTGGCGGCCCGCGCCCATGCACTCGTTGTACCGCTCATAAGCTTTCACGATTCTCTGCACCAGCGTGTGCCGCACCACGTCCCTCTCGTCGAACTGCACGAAGCTGATGCCTTCCACGCCCTTGAGCACTTCGACGGCATCGATCAGGCCGCAACGCCGCCCGGTGGGCAGGTCGATCTGCGTGATGTCGCCGTTGACCACCATTTTCGAGTTGAAGCCCTGGCGGGTCAGCACCATTTTCATCTGCTCGGAGGTGCTGTTCTGCGCCTCGTCGAGAATGATGAAGCTGTCGTTGAGCGTACGGCCGCGCATGAAGGCGATGGGCGCCACCTCGATGGTGTTGCGCTCCAGCAGTTTTTCCACGCGCTCGCTGTCCAGCATGTCATAGAGCGCGTCGTACAGAGGGCGCAGATAGGGGTCGACTTTTTCCTGCAAAGTACCGGGGAGAAACCCGAGGCGCTCGCCCGCTTCCACCGCCGGACGCGTGAGAATGATCCGCGAAACCTGCTTGTTGATGAGCGCGGATACGGCCATGGCGACGGCCAGATAAGTTTTGCCCGTGCCCGCGGGGCCGACGCCGAAAACCAGGTCGTTGCGCTCAATGGCCTCGAGATAGCGGCGCTGATTGACGGTCTTGGGCGCCAGCATCTTCTTGCCGAAGTTGCGCTGCTTACCGCTCTGCACCAGTTTATGCAGCGACACCTCGGGATCGTTGGTGACCACGCGCAGGTAGCTGTTGAGGTCGCCGTTATTGAAAATGTGGCCCTCGCGCAGCAGCCGGTTGTAGTCTTCCAGAATGTTTTCCGCCCGCGAAACACAATCGGGCTCGCCTTCGATTTCGAGATTATTATCGACAAGCTGCGCGTGGACGTTGAGGCCGGCTTCGAACAGCCGGATATTTTCGTCGCGAGTGCCGAACAGGCTCTCGACGCCGCGGGTTATGCGTACGCTGGCTTTCATCAATGGATTACTGGGCGCCTCCGGAAAACGGGACAGGGATTTACGACGCGGTGGGAGGAGTTCGAAGCTGCGGCAACCCGCAAGAGCGGGCGGCTGAAAACCATCCAGTTCGCATTATAGCAGCCCTCAAAATCGCCGAATTGCCGCGGATGGCAGGGTTGGCCAGGGCCGGCGGCAATTGCGAACGGGGTCCTCATGCCGTTCGCCGCGGCCCTGGGTTTGCCATGGGTCGCGATCTGAGGCGGATGGCTGGATTGCAACGGTGGTTTCGAGAGCGGCGGTGGCGGCAAACGGCGGGGCGGAGCGGCGGAGCGGGTGGGGTCTGTGGATTTTCGCGGAACGAAGCCGAGGACTTGTAAGTAGTTTTGGATTGTTCTAGTTGCGGGGGATTTTCGCTCGGCGGCAAACTCGGTGGCGAGTCAGCGCAATCGTCGGCTTGCCTCGTGGCGTTATTGTGGCGGGATGCGGCTTTTGCCTCGCGTGGGTGTTGCAGCGGCTTCTTGTGATTCACGCGGTTCGCAGCGGTTTGTCTAGCGGATGGCATTATGTCCCCGATTAGAGACTAGCAGGCGTTTTTGCGGCTGGAGGGAGCGGCGGGGCTTAAGTGCTTTAGAAAGGCGGAAAAATAAAGTTTAAAACCTGTGACCCGGTTCACACCCGCTTTACGGCTGGGTCTCCGGTGGCGTGCGGCCGGTGGTGGATTGATGCGTAACGGACACGCACGGGAGACAGCCACCGGCTTCCGTGCCCCCAGTTCCTTCTGGGCCCAGTTCAATGAGCAGCCTGAAGCGTTCGTAGCATTTCCAGGTAGATCGGCGATGACCAATTGCGACCAAAGCCCTTTGCGGTTCTGATCTGAACCTGCGTTTGCTGTCCTTGGGGTTCCAGAATCGCAGTGACGGCTTCACCACCGCCAATCGAGTCAGGCGGCCTTAAACCGCGACCGCACTGAAGGCTGCCCGCCTTGGACTTACTCACCTTGCAGAAACAATGCTCCATAGCGGGTTTGAGCGCGGCACGGACCTGATCGGTGGGGAAAGGCACGATCTGATCCTGGTCGTGGCTCCCGACCGTGGGGTCTACCAGGGTGCTGCCAGGAGCCAGCATCTCCACACGCTTACCGGATTTGGCGGTAAGGGCGGCGATAACCTCACGGTATTCCTTTTTGTCTAACCGCAATACGGTTGTCCCGTTACCAGTTCCGCCACTCGACTCGATCACCAGCCAGTGACTCTGGCCCTTGATGAACAGGGCCGATACACCCATGATCGGAATTAGAAAAGCCTTCCCGTGATCTACGAAAGTGTAGCCCAGGCTCTTAATAGAACTGTAAGGAAGGTCCAGAACGACCGGCGGCGTCGTGTCTCTACTTCGGATGGTCACGCCGGCACTGGAGACGATTAAATCCACTGGCCCTGTTTTTGCGCCACTGGCTCCCATCAAGGCCGACTTGTCGAAGATTGCGTCCTGCGCGCACGAAACGCTTAGGAGAACTAAAGCCACGCCGACGGCTCGCGGAATGATTCGCATGGGAGCGAGTCTCCATGGGTAATAAACGATGGGGTAATAAGCCACGCAACTATTATGTACTATTTTATACTGATTGGCTACCGGGCCTCGAAGCGTAGCGGCCGTCAGGTGGTTATCGGGAACCGACCTCCGGCGATCTGCTCCTATGACGTCCCCCAGCGCATCCACTCCCGAAAAGCCAGGGGAGCAGGCCTGGAAACGGAGCGGGACGGATCTTAGATCCCTTGATATCCGCGGTGAATCGACGCACAATGCTGGAATGAGACAGCCCTGCTTTATTTTGCTGGTTAGCGCCACCCTGCTGTTCGCCGCGCCGAAGAAGGGTGACAATGCGTTTACCGGACGATGGGATCTGACTATCAAGACCGCCACTGCGACCTATCCTTCCTGGTTCGAAATGACGGACAAGGATGGCAAACCGTCGGTCCGCCTCCAGGGACGCGGCGGAAGCGTGCGCCCGATCGACGACATCAAGTTGGAAGGAACGCGCCTCACTCTGGTAATTTCGCCGGCAGTGGAGGACCGGCCTGCCATCGCGTGGGAGTTGAACGTCAAGAGCAACCTGATAACAGGCGCCATCAAACGCGGGACGGAGACGCAGGGACAGATCGGCGGGGAGCGCGCCCCGGAGTTGAAGTACAAGCCGCCCAAGGCGTGGATGCCCCCCGAGGCGCTTTTCAATGGGAAGGACCTTACCTGGTGGGAGCCGGGCAGTCCGGCGGAGAACCATTGGGTGGCGCGCAACGGCGAGCTGGTGAATGAACAGGGCGGATCGAATCTTCGTACCACCGGCAAGTTCGACGATTTCAAACTGCACCTGGAATTCAACTGCCCGGAAGGTGGAAACAGCGGCGTATACTTGCGCGGGCGCTATCAGATACAGATCGAGTACGCCGCCGAAGGCGTCAACGACAAACTGCACGGCATGGGGTCGATCTATGGATTCCTGGCGCCCACAAAGGATGCGCCGGGCAAGGCGGGCGAGTGGGATTCGATGGACGTCACGCTGGTGGGCCGGTGGGTGACGATAATCCGCAACGGCGTCACCATCATCGACAACCAGGAGATCCCGGGCATCACCGGCGGCGCGCTGGATAGCAACGAGGACACGCCGGGGCCGTTCAACCTGCAAGGGACGCATGTCTCGGGTATGAGGTTCCGCAACCTCACGGTCTCAGTCCCCAAGCGGTAGGGACCAAACTCGGTGGCGTCTTTGCCAAGACCACTCGGGTAGACACGGGATCGAAATATATGCTTGGCGCGGTCCACGTAAGCTAAGGACCAGCGCGAACTTCAGACTGGCGACCGGAGGTGGGGTTCAAAATCCCTCCGATCGCTCTATGATTCTCAACTGGCTGTTGCGGCAGGCCGAACCCCGTGGCCTACCCTACGCGATCGATACGATTTATGCCAGGCTAACGTCTTCTGCCTGCAGGCCCTTCGGCCCCTTCTTGACCACAAATGAGACGCGGGCGCCTTCATCGAGCGAGCGATAGCCGCTGGCCTCGATGGCGGAGAAATGGACGAATACATCTTCGCCATTCTCGCGTTGAATGAAGCCGAACCCTTTTGCGGCGTTAAACCACTTCACAGTACCTGTTTCTTTCATCTTTTTTCCTTATTAGAATCTACCGCCTGTCGTATCGATCAAGGATGGAGCTGAGGTCAAGTTGTTGAGGTCTTTCCAAGTGTGGATCAAAGGACATGAGGCATTTAGAACATTCCTAGCATAGCACGCGGCAGCCGGCAACGTTCGGAAAAATCGAAATTCGCGCCGTCAACGCGCCGCTGCGCCGCGAATCTGGTACCATGCCGGTCATGACAAGGCGAAAGGCTCTCCTGGTTTCCGCAAGTGCGGCAGCCATTCCCGGCCTAACGGCCACCCCCGCCGCTGGCCGCCTGAAGCAGTCCGTAGCGCGATGGTGCTATTCGAAGATCACGCTCGACGACCTCTGCCGCCAAGCCGCCGACATGGGCTTGAGCGGCATCGACCTGGTGGACCCGCCCGATTGGCCCACCTTACGCAAATACGGCCTCACCCCCGCCATGGTGCAGGGCGAAGCCAAGATTCCGACCGGCTGGAACCATAAGGAAAACCACGACGCTTTGGAAAAGCAGCTGCGCGGGCTGATCGCGCAGGCCGCCGAAGCCAAAGTGCCCAACGTCATCACCTTCTCCGGCAATCGCCGCGGCATGAGCGACGACGAAGGAAAGGCCAACTGCATCGAGGGGCTGCGGCGCATCAAGAAGGTAGCGGAAGACGCCGGCGTCACCGTCTGCATGGAGCTGTTGAACAGCAAGATCAACCATAAGGACTATCAGGCCGACCATACCGATTGGGGCGTGGACGTGATGAAAGGCGTGGATTCGCCGCGCGTCAAGCTGCTCTACGACATTTATCACATGCAGATTATGGAGGGCGACATCATCCACACCATCCGCGACAATATCGCATATATCGCCCATTTCCACACCGGCGGCGTGCCGGGACGCCACGAACTGGACGACACGCAGGAGCTGCAATGGCGCACCGTCGCCAAAGCCATCGCCGACCTCAATTTTCAAGGCTACTTCGCGCACGAGTTCGTCCCCACGAAGGACCCGATTACCTCGCTGCGGCAAGCGGTGGAGTTGTGTACCGTCTGAGGTAGGGCATGCTTCAGCTTGCCAACCGGCCTGAAGGCCGGGGTTTTAGCGCCGGGGCCCGAGTGCAGGAACCAATTCAAGAGGACAGGCCACGGGCCTATCCTACGTACTCCAACACCAGGACCGTGATATCGTCCGATTGCGCGGCGCCTTCGGTAAAGGCCGCGACCGCCTCCTGAATGGCGTCGTGTATCGCCAGACAATTGTCGGCCGCATGCGCCGTGATGGCTTCCCGTAAGCGCTTCTTGCCGAAGAAATCGCCCGCGGCATTTTGGGCTTCCGTCACGCCGTCGCTATAGATGACGACCTTGTCGCCGGGCGCCACCTGGCACTCGGCCACCGCGAATTCCGCGGTTTCCACCAGGCCAACCGGCATCCCGGTGGCGTCGAGCTCAGTCTGCGTTCCGTCGGTGCGCACGACAATCGGCGGACAGTGGGCCGCGTTGACGTAGCTGAATTTGCCGCCGCCGTCCAGCAGACAATAGAAAACGGTCGCGTATTTTCCCCCGCCGGTCCGCTCCAGCAGGAACCGGTTCAGACGCGCGATGCGAACGCCCATCACGGCGGGATGTTCGCTGGATGTGATCAGCGCTCCCTGCAACAGCGACGCCAGCAGCGCGGAGCTGACGCCCTTGCCGGAAACGTCGGCGACCACGGCGGACCAGCTCTGCGGATTCACTTCGGTGACGTCGAAATAGTCGCCGCCCACTTCGCGCGATGCCAGGCTGCTGCCGCAGGCGCGCAGCCAGCCATCGGAAGGCAACAGGCGCGGCAGCAGACTCTGCTGAATGTTCCGCGCCATCGTCAGCTCTTCCTCCATCAGACGCTTGCCGCGCTCTTCTTCCAGCAGGCGCGCATTTTCGAGAACGGTGGAAGCTTCGATGGCCAGCGTCTGCAACAGCTCGCGGTTGCCGCCGGCCAGATCGGCCGCGGAGATTCGCGAATCCATGTAGAGCACGCCGGCTGTCTCGCTGGCGGTGGCAAGTGCGATGGTGGTTTCGCCCTGTCCGGCGCGGATGCGAACGATGGGAACGCAGACCACGCTGCGCAGCTCCAGATCGGCGATGCTGTTTTGCGGGCGGGTATCGTTGTGGCCCAGGGGGTCGAAATTCATGGAGAGCAATTCGCGCCGGTGCTGCAACGCGCGATGAATCACGTCGCGCGGCACGCGCAGCTCGCTCTCGGCAAGCTTGCGTCCCTGGTTGTTTCGCGCCACGCGCGTTTCGAGGCCCTCGCCTTTGCGCAGCAGCAGAAAGCCGCGTTCGGCCCCGGTGATGGCGAGCGCCGTATCCACCACCTGCGCCAGCACGTCATCCACGGAAAAAGAGTGCTGCAGAGTGCGGGCCAGGTCGAGGATGGCGCGCAGCTTGCCGAGGTTGGCGCCCACGCCATGCGGCGCGACCGGGACCTTTTCGGCGGCGCCCACCTGGTCCATCATGCGCTTGAGCTCCACGCCGTCGAGAGCGAACACCAGGCTATAGGAATCGGGAACGCCGAACTCGATGCGGTCGGAGTTGGTGAGCTGGTGGCGCTTCACCTTCTTGCCGTTGACCAGGGTGCCGTGGCGGCTGCCGCAATCTTCCAGAAAGTAACGGCCGCCTTCCGCCACAATAAGCGAGTGCGCGCGCGATACGCGGCTATCGCGGATGATGAGGTCGCTTTCGGGCTGGCGGCCGATGTGGAAAGGCAGCGGCTCGATGGGCACGCGAATGCGGTTGCCGCTGGGGTCGGTGACCACCAGCGATGCGGGCTCCGGGCCCAGCGCGGCGGCGGATTCCGGCTTCGCCATTTTACTTCCGGGCCGCACGGACGCGCCGCGGGGGCCGTTCCGGTTCCGCGGTCTGTGCGCGCAAAGCTTCCACTTCCCGCGCGCGCAACGCCTGACAGTGGGCGCAATAACCGCCCACTTCGGTGCGCGCCAGCAGAATCTGAAAACCGAAATGGCTTTCAATCTGCTTCCGCAACCGCTGCAGCGGCTCGCCGAAAAACTCTTCCACCTTGCCGCAGCGCATGCAAATCACGTGCGCATGTTCCTGTTTGAGGCGCGTTTCGTAGTAGTGCTGATCGCCTCCATAGTGCATCAGGTCGAGCTCATCCACCAGACCGCCGGCCTTGAGCATCTTGAGGGTGCGGTAGACGGTGACGCGATTGATCTTAGGGTCGCGCTCCTTAGCCAACTGGAAGAGGCTCTCGGCATCCAGATGCTCGCCGGTCTTATCGATCAGCTCGAGCAGAATCTGGCGCTGGCGCGTAAGGCGGACACCGCGTTCCTTCAGCGAGCCTTCCATGGATTCGAGCGCCATAAGAGTGGGAGTTCTCATTCTATCAGTCCGCAGCGCGGCGCCTGCCTCGGGCGCTTAACTGTTTTGGAGGACTATCGCCGCTGGCGGATCAAATCGTGGCGCGCGCAGTCATGTGTGCAGCGTTCACACTCGTGTAACGCCCTTCGAATCGAGGCGTTAAGTGAACAGTGCTGTGGCCAGGGTAATTGCGCGGGACTACCCGCACCTGGGTGTACAGACCATGCCCGGCTCGGTGCGGCAGATCCTATCTGGAAAGGCTATGTCGGGGCAATACGATTTTGTGTACGCCGCCGGCCTGTTCGACTATCTCAGCGGTCCGGTAGCCATCGCGCTCACCCGCCGCATGTTCGAGATGACGCGCCCCGGAGGTCTGATGCTGATTCCCAGTTTCCCGACCGGCGCAGCCGATACCGGCTATCCGATATGATGGCGTTGGCTGCGGCTCTGCCCCGAAGCGCGGTGGCGGATTGCCAGGTCTTCGACGACAGCGACGACGCGATCACTTGCCGGCTGGTAACCAAGGCGAGTTAGCCAAACGGCCGGCGCGCGCCGCCATGATACGCTCAAGATGGTCCGTGCCCAAGTACCTGCTGGCGACTCTACTGCTTTGTCCTGTTGCGCAGGCCGCGCCCGACGAAGCCTTCACCGCAGTCGTGCAGCCCTTCCTGCGCGCCAACTGCATCGGCTGCCACAACGAGAAACTCGCCTCCGGCGGATTGAACCTCGCCCAATTCCTCGGCGCTACTGAGTCCGCCGCTCTGCAGGACCGCGCTCACTGGCAAATGGTCGCGCAGAAAATTCGCGCGGGTGAGATGCCGCCGCAAGGTCTCCCGCGGCCTCCGGCCAATCAGATCGCCGCTGTAGTGGCGTGGATCGAATCCTCTTATGCCCGCCTCGACCGCGATACGCCTCCCGATCCGGGCCGCGTTACCGCGCATCGCCTCAACCGCTACGAATACCGCAACACCGTTCGCGACCTGCTCGGGCTCGACCTCGAAGCCTCCGACGATTTCCCCGTCGATCCCTACGGCTACGGTTTCGATAACATCGGCGACGTTCTTTCCCTGTCGCCGGTTCTCACCGAGAAATATTTGAAGGCCGCCGAGCACATCGCGAACATCGCCATTCCGTCCGCGGAATCGATGAAGCCGGTGATGTCGCGCTATCTCGCCGAACGCATGGGCCAGGCGCGGCAGCTGCACATCGAAGCCATGCACGAATTCCCGGCGGATGGCGAGTACACGCTGCGCTCCGCCTGGTTCCAAGGCCTCAAAGTGGGCACGAAAGTCGAAGGACGGCTCTATCTCGACGGCCAAATAATCTCGCATCGTCCGTTGACGGTCTACACCGAGATGGACCGCGGCTTCGAGACGCCGGGCGTACACGTTACCGCGGGCGTGCATAAAATCGAGGCCGACATCCTGCTGTACGGCGCCGTCTTGAAGGATCCGCCCTATCTCGAATATCTGCAGGTTTACGGACCCTCGCGCCTGACCCCATTCCAGCAAACCGCCGCCCACCAGCGTATCTTCGTGTGCAGCCAGCCCGCTGCCGAATGTGCGCAGCGCATTGTCGAGCCGTTAGCGCGCCGCGCCTATCGGCGTCCGGTTTCAAAAAGCGAAATCGACGAACTGCTCGGCCTGGTGCGCATGGCGCAGGCACGCGGGGATTCGTTCGAAAGCGGCATCCGCCTCGCGCTCGAAGCCATCCTGATGAACCCGAACTTCCTCTTCAGAATCGAGCGCGATCCGCCCGCCGCCGGGGCCACTCATCGCATTACCGATCTGGAACTCGCCTCGCGGCTTTCCTACTTCCTGTGGAGCAGCATGCCCGACGACGAGCTGCTCGGCGCCGCCGTTCAAAACCGATTGCACACGCCCGAAACGCTGCATGCGCAGATGAAGCGGCTGTTGAGCGATCCGCGGTCGCGGGCTCTCGTGAATAATTTCGGCGGCCAATGGCTGCAGTTTCGGAACCTCGATGTGCTGAAGCCCGACCCGCAGAAATTTCCCGAGTTCGACGCCGATCTGCGCGAAGCCATGCGCACCGAAACCGAACTCTTTTTCGCCGAGATCGTCCGCGACGATCGATCCGTTCTCGATTTTATCGACGGCCGCTTCACCTATCTCAACGAACGGCTCGCCAAACATTACGGAATTAACGGAATCGCCGGCCCCGAATTTCGGCGCGTCGATCTCGATGGCGTCGAGCGAAGCGGCGTGCTCACCCAGGCGAGCGTGCTCACCGTTTCTTCCTATCCCACCCGCACGTCGCCCGTGATCCGCGGCAAATGGGTGCTGGAGAATCTGCTCGACACGCCGCCTCCGCCGCCTCCGGCCGATGTTCCTCCGTTAAATGAATCCGCCATCGGCGCGACTGTCTCCATGCGCCAGCAACTCGAGCAGCATCGCTCCAACCCCGCTTGCGCCGGTTGCCACGCGCGCATGGACCCGATCGGCTTCGGTCTGGAAAACTACGATGCTATCGGCCGCTATCGCGCCGCCGAAGGCAAGTTCTCCATAGATTCCACCGGCACATTGCCCAATGGAAAATCCTTCTCGGGCGCGGCGGAACTGAAAAGCATCCTGCGGGACGATCCACAGATTTTCACCCGCGCGCTCAGCGTAAAACTGTTGACTTATGCGCTGGGCCGCGGTCTCGAATCGTACGATCGGCCGGCCGTCGACGCCATTGTCAGCCGCGTTCAACAGAGCAATTACCGTTTTTCCGCGCTGGTTCAGGCTATCGTAGATAGCGTACCGTTCGAAATGCGGCGCACGGGCGAGATAAACTTATCGACAGCGGGGCAGCCGCCAACGGAGTTGAAGCGATGAAAGCTCTCGATCGTCGAACGTTCCTGCGAGGCGTCGGCGCTTCCATAGGATTACCGTTCCTCGACGCCATGACGCCGGCATTCGCCGCGCCCGGCCGGGCTGCGCATCCGCCATGCCGCCTCATGTTCGTCTACGCGCCAACCGGCGTGATCCCTCTGTATTGGTTCCCCGAAACGACCGGCGCGAACTTCGATTTTCCGAGAACCGTGAAGCCGCTCGAGAAGTTTCGCGGCGACGTTCTGTTTGTGAGCAATCTGGCTCACCACAACTCTCTCGCGCTTGGCGACGGGCCCGGCGACCACGCCCGCGCGGCGGCGACGTATTTGACCGGCATGCACATCAAGAAGACGGAAGGCGCCGATCTTCGCGATGGCATCTCGGCGGATCAGATTGCCGCCCGTAAGTTCGCCGCCCAAACCCGGTTCCCCTCGCTCGAATTGACGTGTGAAGACAGCCGGCAGGCCGGCGCGTGCGATAGCTATAGTTGCGCGTACCAGAACATGTCTTGGAAATCCGAGACTCAGCCGCTGCCGCCCGAAATGAATCCGCGGCAGGTCTTCGAACGTCTGTTCGGCGATCTGGACCGTACCGCCGATCCCGCGGCCCGCGCCCGCCAACGGTCCTATCGCCAGAGCATTCTCGATATTACGCTGCGCGATACCGAGCGCCTCGAAAACAATTTAGGAGCTACGGATAAGCGCAAGCTCGACGAATATCTCGGCTCGATCCGCGAAGTGGAGATACGGATCGAGCGCGCCGAACAGGACGCGGCGGTTCCTCCCGGCTTCGAGAAACCCGCCGGCATTCCCACTACTTTCGCCGAACACGCGCAGCTGATGTTTTCCCTGGTAAGGCTGGCGTTTCAGGCCGATCTCACGCGCGTTGCCACTTTCATGCTGGCCCGCGAAGGCGGCGTGCGCACGTATCCCGAAATCGGAGTCCCCGAAGCGCACCACTCCTGTTCGCACCATCGGGGCGACCCTGTGCTGATCGAGAAGGTGGCCAAGGTCAGCGATTACCACGCGCAACAATTCGCCTGGTTCGTCGAGAAACTCAAGTCCACGCGCGAAGGCGACGGGACGCTGCTCGATCACTCGGCTGTCACTTACGGCGCGGCGCTGGGCGATCCGAATATTCACGATCACATCCACCTGCCCACACTGATCGCGGGCCGGGCGAACGGCCGAATCAAGTCCGGCCGGCACGTCAGGTATCCCGAAGGTACGCCCATGTCGAACCTGCACCTCTCGCTGCTGGACTTAGCGGGAGTTCCCACCGAAACGCTAGGCGATGCCACCGGAAAGCTGGACTACATCGCCGATCTGATCTAATTTGTCGGGGATAGATTTGCCGCGGCGCGAAATACCAATCGGCTTGAAAATCGCAAAAACCTCAATATTTTACCGCTAACTCTGACGATTTTTCTTGACAGCGTTTCCTGGCCTGCTGTAGAATCGCTCGCAAGGGTTCCTATTTTAAGGGGACATCCATGTCGAATCGGTCCTTGGCCGTAGCCTCGCTCGTCTGAGCTTTTTCGCTGCGCCGTTCAGTGCGTCCTCCCAGGTTCTCTACGGGTCGCTGACGGGCAACGTCGTCGACGTTTCGGGCAGCGCCGTGCCGAACGCCAAAGTGGACGCCACCAACATCGCTACCGGCATCGGCAAGCAGGCCACCACCGAGGCCGCGGCGTATTCCTCATGCAAGACCTCCAGGCGGGGGTCTACAAAGTCACCATCAGCGCCCCGGCGTTTGCGACCTTGATCGAATCCGGCGTCCAGATCGCCGAGAACACCGACCGGCGCATCGATGTTCACCTGCAGGCCGCCAATGTGGGACAGACTGTGACCGTTGCGGCCGACGCCGCGGTCCTGCAGACCGATCGCGCAGACGTCAACCATCAGATATCCACGCAGGAAGCCGCCGATCTGCCGCTCACCGGCACCAACGGCATGCGCAACTTCGAGAGCATCTTTGTCACCGTGCCTGGGTTTTCGCCTCCGGTCGCCAACAGTTCCACCGCGTCGAATCCTACGCAATCGATGGCGTCCTACGTCAACGGGTCGACCATGACCGGCAATAACATGAAGCTGGATGGCGGCAGCGACGTCTATCCCTGGCTGCCGCAGATTGCCAGCTATATCCCTCCCGCGGAGGCGATTCAATCGGTCAACATAGTGACCAACAGTTTCAGCGCCGAACAGGGCAACGCCGCCGGATCGTCCATCACCGCGATCATGAAATCCGGAACCAATCAATTTCACGGCGCCGCCTGGGAGTACAACACTAATGACGCACTGGTGGCCCGCAACTTCTTTTACTACCAGCCCAACGAGGCGAAGAACATCCTGAATCAGTTCGGAACCGACCTCGGCGGGCCGATTGAGAAAAATAAGCTGTTCTTGTTCGGTATTTGGGAGCGGAGCGTTCAGCGCATGCTCGCCAATGTCACCGAGTCGGCGGCGCCGACCGCCATCCGCGGGGGCAACTTCTCAAGCGTCAGCACCGTGATCTATAACCCCGCCACAGGTACGTCGTCGGGTACAGGGCGCACGCCTTTCCCGGGTAACGTCATCCCCACGTCGATGATCAGTACTGCCGCCGCGACAATGACCTCGCTGCTTCCCCAGCCGAACTACGGGACCGCCGGTTCGGACTCTAATAACTACTTCGGGACAGGCAATCTCGCCTTCACCCGCGATAACATCGACCTGAAGGCTAACTACAACGTTACTCAAAAACTCTCGCTCTTCGCCCGCTATAGCATCTCGCCGAGCGATATCCTCGATCCGCAAGTGCTTGGAGCCGCGGGTGGCCCAACGGCCGATGGCGGTCAACCCGGCAATGGCGCCGGGCTGATTCAGACTGTTTCGATCGGCGGAACTTATATCATTAGTCCCACCCTCCTGCTGGATGGCAATTCCGCCTTCACCAGGTTGAATCTCAAGGGCCAAAACACGGACATCAACACGAACTTCGGGTTGACCACGCTTAACATACCCGGCGCCAACGGTCCTAACATCTGGTACGGAGGAATTCCCGATTTCAACATCGGCGATTTCGCCGCATTAGGCAATACTAACGCCTCCAATCCGTTCTGGTTCCGCGACGGGCTCTGGGTGGAATCCGGCAATCTCAGCTGGGTCAAGGGCTCGCACAACTTCCGGTTCGGCGTGGAATACTTCCACTATTCCATCATCGATATCCAAGCCAACAGCACCACCGGCCTGCGCGGCGGATTCGCCTTCACCGGCGGCCTGACGTCTCTCAACGGGGGCGCTTCGGCCAACGCTTATAATGCCTGGGCCGATTTTCTGCTGGGGATGCCCACCATTGTCACGCACGACTATCAGTACATCGACCCGGCGGCGGTGATCGAAAGCACTTTTTCCGCCTATGCCCGCGATCAATTGCAGGTCAGCCGCAAGCTGACATTCACTTATGGAATCCGCTACGAGCTATATCCCTACGCGCACGGCCAGCATGGCATCGATGGAATTCATTACGACGTCAACACAAACATAGTGGAGCTAGGGTAATGCCAGCGCGATCAGTTCCGCCGGAACTCCCGGCCCCCCGACCGCGACTACGATGAATTGCCTGTCGTCGACCATGTAAGTCATCGGGATTCCGGTAGCCATCGCCGGCAGCGCCATTTGGTGAATGAGCTTGCCCGTCTTCTTATCCAGAACGCGGAACATGTTTCCGCCGCCGCCGGGGGCGGCCGCAAACAGACTGTTGCCTTCCGGCGCGAACAGCAGCGTCTTGGTCACCATCAACAGAGCCCGCGAAGGCTTGCCCGTATTGCTCAGGTCGATGCCCTTCATCGCGGGGTGGTTCTTTATGTAGTCCGGAGCCTCGCCGTTGGCGGCCATCCAGAGATGGTCTCCGCTATTCAGGTCGATGGCGGTAATGCGGCCCCATGGCGGTTTGATCAAGGGCAATCCTTGTGGTCCGATGTTGCTGCGCGCGGCCGCTGACTCGCCATCGTCGGAGCGCGACGGCCCACCCCCCGCGGCTCCGCCCCTTCCTCCTCTGCTTCCTCCGCCGACATAACCCATGTCCGAACGCTTGGGATCCGCGACAGAGACCGCCAGCGGATCCTGATTCGTCACCGACGCGACGTATAAAATGCCCGTTTCCGCGTCGGCTGCGCCACCAGGCCAGTTCCCGCCGCCGACATGGTTGGGCAGCATCAAAATCCCAAGTTTGCCATTCGCATCCGCCACGATGGGCGGCGTATAGAGAGGTCCCATCTGGTATTGCGAAGCGATCTTGATCGCCTCCTCTTTGAGCGCCGGCGTGAAGTCGATCAGATCGTCGAGGCTGGTTCCCTGCCGGTCGAAGGGCGCGGGTTTGGTGGGGAAGGGTTGCGTGAGCGCCGTTCTCTCGCCCGGGACGCTGGACTGCGGTACGGGGCGCTCCACAATGGGCCAGACCGGAACGCCAGTCACGCGGTCGAACACGTACGTGAACGCCTGTTTCGTGACCTGCGCCACGGCTTTGATCCTCTTACCATTGACTGTGATGTCGAGCAGGATTGGCGGCGCGGCAACATCCCAGTCCCAGATATCGTGATGGACCAGTTGGAAATACCAGATGCGCTTCCCGGTGCGCGCATCCAGGCACACCAGGCTGTCGGAAAAGAGATTGTCGCCGTGCCGGTTCCCCCCGTAGAAATCACCTGTGGGAGATTCTACCGGGATATACACGTAGCCCAGTTCTTCGTCGCCGCTTAAGGGCGCCCACGCGCCGGTATTACCGGTAAATTTCCAGGAATCGTTCTCCCACGTTTCGTTGCCGAATTCGCCGGCATGGGCGATGGTGCGGAAAGTCCAGAGTTTCTTGCCGGTGCGCACGTCAAAGCCGCGAACATAGCCCGGCACGTTGGTCTTGGAAACCGGAGCCGTACCGGTCAGCAAGGCAGCGCCCGTTACCACCGTGTCCCGGATCACTATGGCCGGTGAACTGGACCCGATCTGCCCCGGCTTCACCACGTCGCGATCGAGCCCTTCGGTGAGGTCGACGAAGCCGTCCTTACCGAAACCCGCGAGGGGAGTTCCGTTCTTCGCATTCAGCGCAACCAACTGGAATCCAGGCGTGATCAGCAGAATGCGATTGTCGCCTTTGCCGTCGCTCCAATAGGCCACCCCGCGGTTATTCGCGCGGGCAACCACGGCGCCGCGCGGGCCTTCGTCCAGACGATACATCCACAGCGTCTCACCCGTGGCGGCGTCCACCGCCAGCACATCGCGCCTGGCGCCGGCTGTGAAATAGAGGACGCCTCCAACCATCAAAGGCGTCACTTCCCAATTGATGTCGGGCCGTTTACTGAAGTTCTCGGCTTTCCACTGCCAGGCGATTTTCAGGTCTTTGACGTTGGCCGCGTTGATCTGGTCGAGCGGCGAGTACTTGGTGGTTCCCGAGTCGCCGCCGTAGAATCGCCACTCTCCGTTCTTCGCGCCCTGCTGCGCGGCGGCGGGAAGCGCCATAGCGAGGATTGACAGTACCACCGAAAAACTACGATACCCGGTAGTTCGGGTCTTGAGTCGAGTCATCTAAGTCCCCTTACTTCGTCGTTCCATTTCGATCCGAATCTCGTTCAGCGCCGCAACATGGCGGGCAAGTTCCTTACAGATCGCCGACGGTCATCCCAATCCACTTTCGCGCGGATTCCTCGCCCGCTGACGGCGGACCGGCTTCTATTTCGCGCGATGCGCCGTTTCCCTTTGTGTGCGCAGAGGCAGCATACACGAAAACGGGGACCGGTTCAAGCAGACTTCAATCCCTTGTCAAGGCAAAATAGAAATGTCCCCTTTCTGGCAAAGTAGAAACGTCCCCTTTAGCCTGGGCCTCTGCGGACTGCATGTTAATCTGCGAACACCGGTGAAGCGGAGACGGGCTCTGCTGGCGAGCAACCCGATCGAGGAATAGCCGGTGCGGAACTCATCGCGGACGATGAGAAGCGCCTGGTCCTCCGCGACGCGTTCTTTGCCTGGGCTCGGGGCCGACCAGCGGGAGGCGGTTCGGTCTCGCCCCAGGATTTGGTTTTGACTTTGTTTTGGTTTGGAAACCACATCGGACCGATAGATTCCGCCCTTCCTAAGAAAACGCATACTGGGGGCCCTCAGTATTGTTCTTTGACACTGTGCGATGGAGTGGCGGGGAAGGGATCGTCGCAAACTCTCTTTGACGAATAATGATCCCCGGCTTACCGGTTCCGCTCGTGCGGAGAGTTTCCCTTTTAAGAGCGGGTAACATTCCGGAGTTCCGGATGCCTTGCTGCGATCCGAGTCAGCCCGGCGGATCGGGAATAGAGCGCTTTCGACAAATCTTCCTCGCCGGCAGACTCGAGATTTCCGAATGCCTTGGAACGGCTTCCGCGTGGCCGGTTTGGGGATTCTCCCAGAGAGAATGCTCCCTGCCCTCCCGGCGCAATATGCAGCCGTGCCACCGCAGATGGCGCAGAAGCGCCTGCTGCTTCATCCGACTACAACCAGATCCTTATCCGCATCGGCAGGCATCGTCCTGAACGAGTCGTCCCGCCTATGTTCCAGAAAGAGCGCGATCGCCTCACGAAGATTGGCCAGGCATTCTTCTCGTGTTTTCCCTTGACCATTGGCTCCCGGAATCTCGGCGCAATATGCGATGTACCAATCGCCGTCCCGTTCCACAATTGCGGTGAATTCGTTGCGCATCCTACATCACCGGCCCAATCCGCCACGGCACAAATTCCTTATGCCCCAATCGCTCCGCGCAAGTGTGCCGGCCGGACGCCACTTCCAGCATCAGATCGAAAATCTCCTGGCCCACCTCTTCGATGCTGCGCTCCCCGTCGGCGATGTCGCCCGCGTTCACGTCCATGTTGTCCTGCATGCGCCGGTAGGTACCGCTGTTGGTCGCGATCTTGATCACCGGGATGGTCGGGAACCCGATGGCGCTGCCGCGTCCGGTGGTGAATGCGATCAGGTTGCATCCGCCCGCCGCGAGGCCGCTGAGCGAGACCGGATCGTAGCCCGGCGTATTCATGAAGCAGAATCCCGGAGCTGTCACTTGCTCGGCGTACTCATAAACGTCGATCATCGGCGAAGTGCCGCCCTTGGCCACCGCACCTAGCGACTTTTCCAGAATGTTGCTCAACCCGCCGGCCTTGTTGCCGGGCGAGGGATTGTCGTCGAAGCTGCCGTCGAAGCGGTTCAGATAGCGCTTGTACTCGCGGATTTTCGTCAGCAGCTTTTCGCCCACTTCGCGATTGCGCGCGCGCCGCACCAACAGGTGCTCTGCCCCTATAATCTCGGGTGTCTCCGCCAGCACGGGGGTGCCACCCAACGCCGCCAGCATATCCGAGCAGTGGCCCAGCGCCGGATTCGCCGTCATGCCCGAAAAGGAATCCGAGCCGCCGCAATTCAGGCCCAGCGTGATTTTCCACGCAGGCGTTTCCGTGCGCTCTTCTGCCTCGGCGCGTTCGATAAAGCGCGCGATCTCTTTACGCGCGGCCTCCACCGTCGCGCGCGTTCCGCCGCTGCCCTGAACCGTCATGCCCACCAGCCGGTCCGTCGAAAAGTTGTGCCCCTCGCCCAGGTAATGGTCGATCTGATTGACTTCGCAACCCAGCCCGAGAATAATCGCGGCCGACACATTGGGGTGCGCCAGCACGCCGCCCAGCGTGCGCCTGAGCTGATCCACGTCCGGCCCGAAGGCGTGCCCGCAGCCTTCACCATGCGGAAACGCCACCACGCCATCCACGTTGGCGGGAAATTGCTGGCCTTCGAAACTGCGCGCGATCCATTCCGCCGTGTGCGCCGCGCAATTGCTGGCCGCCACCACCGCAATATAGTTGCGCGTGCCCACGCGGCCGTCTTCGCGCGCGTAGCCCATAAAAGTGGGCGCATTGCCGCTGCGCGCCGGGATGGGGATATCCACGGCCGGAAATTCGTAATCCTGGTGGAGCTCCTCGTAGCCAAGATTTTGCGTGTGCACGTGCTCCCCGGCGCGGATGGGCCGTTTGGCGCGGCCGATCGCGTGGCCGTAGCGATGGACCACAGCGCCGGTGGCGATGTCGTGCAGTGCGATCTTGTGACCGGCGGGAATATTATACACCGCGGTCACGCGCGTCGAGCCCAGGTCGAGCTTGGAGCCTGCGGGTATATTGACGCGCGCCACCGCGACGTCGTCTTTCGGATGCAGCAGAATGGCGGAATTGGCGGACGTGGGAAGCTTTTGAATATCCAGGAGCATAGTTCTTCTCTGACACGTGTACTCTACAACCATTTTGTCATCAAATACCGGTCGTGCGCTTGGAAGCCCTCGCGCCGGTAAAGCTCCATCGCGCGCGAATTCGTGCGCGCCACCTCCAGGCGGATAGCGGCGAGACCGCGCCCGCGGCTCCATTCTGCGGCGAAGGCGATCGCCTTCGCGCCGATTCCCTTGCCGCGCCATGCTTCTTGCAAGTACAGCTCGTCCAGCAGCGCAAAGCGTCCGTCAAATTCCAGACTGTAGCAAAGCGTGACGCAGAGATAGCCCACGGGTTCGCCATCCACCGGTTCGCCATCCATGTGGATCAGCCAGACACCACCCAGTTCCGGATTCGCCATCAGCCCTTCCGCCGCACGCCGGGCCCGCTCGCGATCGTGCGCAGCGCCGGCTTCGGTATACAGCCTTCCCATCATGTCGAGGGCGCGTTCCAATGTGCCGGCAGTCAATGCGCTAAACTCGGCTTTCATTCTTGATACATATGATAGGAAAAATGCTCCGGAAAATCCCGCGCCTGCTCTGGCTGGCATTTCCGCTGGCGTATTTCCTCTACTTCTTCGGACTCACAGCGGCGGGAATGGTGGGGCCGGACGAGCCGCGCTACGCCTCCATTGGCCGCGAAATGGCGCGCTCCGGCGATTGGATCACGCCGCGGCTATGGGGTCAGCCGTGGTTCGAAAAACCCGCGCTGCTCTATTGGATGTCCGGCGCTGCGTTCCGCTTGGGACTAGGGCCGGACCTCGCCCCGCGCCTGCCGGTAGCGCTCATGTCCGTGGCGTTCCTGGCATTTTATTGGTGGATGCTGCGGCGCGAATTCGGCTGCGCCGTGGCGTGGTTCGCCACGCTGATCCTCTCCACGTCGGCCGGATGGTGGGCGTATAGCCAGAGCGGCGTTCCGGACCTCCCGCTTTCGGCTGCGTTCTCTGCTGCGATGCTGCTGGCGCTGCCGTGGGTCACCCGGCGCGACCCGCGTCTCTTACCCTACGCGTCGCTTATGCTCGGGTTGGCCGTGCTCGCTAAGGGCCCGGCGCCGCTGGTGCTCGCCGCGCCGCTCGCGCTGGCGTGGCGCAATTTTCGCGACCTCTTCCGCCCAAGTGTCATCTTTCCGTTTCTGCTCGTAGCATTGCCATGGTACGTGCTCTGCTACCTGCGCAACGGCATGGCGTTTCTCAAAGAGTTTTTCTGGCTGCATAACTTCCAGCGATTCACCACCCCCTCTTTGCAGCACCCTCAGCCGTGGTGGTACTTCATTCCGGTGCTGGCGCTGCTGCTGCTGCCGTGGACCGCGCTCGCGCCGCTGGCCGCCATTGGCGCGAAGCCCCTCGACCGGCGCCGGCTGTATCTATCGCTCTGGACGCTTTGGCCGCTGGTTTTCTTTTCCATTTCCGTAAATAAGCTGCCCGGCTACATTCTGCCGCTGTTGCCCGCGCTCGCGGCGCTGATCGCTCTAGGGCTGAATGAGATGCGGAATTCGGCGCCGTGGCTGGCGCTCACGGCGCTGTTACTCGTGGCATATCCCATCGCCGCGCCCCTGCTGGCAGCGGCGATCGGGAGTGGCCTGTCGCGCGCCGCGCGCCCGGAGTTTCAGCCGGTTTGGGTGGCGCCGGTTGCGGTTGCGGCGCTGGTCTGGATTCTCGATGCGCGCGGCCGCCGCCTCGCCGCTATTGCCTGTCTGACCGTATCGGCCACGGTGGGAATGGTTTATTTGAAGCTGGAAATGGGCCGCACAGCCTTCGCGCGCAGTCTCTGGAATCGCATTTCCACCAACGCCGGTGGCGTCTGCGTGGCCTCGCTCGACCGCAGTTGGCGATACGGTCTGAACTACTATTCCACCGTACCCTTGCCGGATTGTTCCCGCAACCCGAAGCCACTGCAGGTGATCGAGCAGCCCGGCCGGCAGCCGGAACTGATGCAGGCGGTCGACCCGCACTGATGTAACACGCACTGATGTAACATGGTACAGTCCCAGTCGGGACGCGATCGATGATTCTGCCTCAAACCTACGCCGTAACCATCTTCCTGATGGTCTTCAGTATGCTCTGCTTGGGATCGTGGGCCAGTACCTACAAGGCCTCACGTTGGCGTTTCGAGCTCTACTACTTCGATTTCTCATTCGGCCTGCTGGTCGCGGCCGCCATCCTCGCATTCACCGTGGGCAGCATGGGCTTCGACGGCTTCACGTTTCTCGACGACATGCTGCACGCCGGCAAACGCCAGTGGTTCTTTGCCTTCACGGCGGGCGTAGTGTTCAACCTGGCCAATATGCTGCTGATGGCCGCCATCGCCGTAGCCGGGATGACGGTGGCGTTCCCCGTATCCGCGGGGCTGGCGCTCATCGCCGGGGTTGTGATCGGCCGTTTCCAACAGCCCACCGGAAACCCGCTGATGGCGTTCGGAGGCTGCGTTTTGGTCTTTGTAGCGATACTGGTTGCGGGGGCTGCATACCGGTTCATCAATGAGATCCGGCATGAAGCCAAAGCCAGAGCGGGAAAGTCAAAGAGTACGAAAAGGCCCGTGGCCGTTAAAGGCGTGGTGCTCTCACTGCTGAGCGGAGCACTTATGGCGGGGTGTTATCCGCTGCTTGCGAAGGCGAAAGAAGGCGAAGCGGGCCTGGGGCCGTATTCCGTCGCTATGATCTTCGCCGGCGGAGCATTTCTCTCTACATTCGTATTCAATTTGTTCTTCATGAATCTGCCGATAGAAGGCGACCCGGTCGATTTCATGGAGTATTTCCAGTCTTCGCCGCGCGCCCATGGGTTGGCTGTGTTGGGAGGCGTGATCTGGTGTCTGGGGATAGTGGCCGCGTTAGTGGCGGCCAGCGCCGAGAATGTCCGCATCGTGCCGTCCCTCAGCTACGGATTGAGCCAGGCGCCCGCGCTTATCGCCGTGCTTTGGGGCGCGCTGGTATGGAAAGAGTTCAGGGACGGCGACGCCCGCACTAAGTCCCTGGTCGCGCTCATGTTCATCCTATTCACGGTAGGCGTGACGCTGGTTTCCCTGGCGCAGGCCTTCGCGCGCAGAGCGTAAGAAGCTGTGCTGGTGCACTTTTATGCTGCGAGAGCAAACACTACTTCTACGATTTTCGCCTGGAGCGGATCACGCGGGACAGCGCCGAGAGGAATTCGACGGGAGCCTTTTTGCGATGCTCACCATGGGCGGGCGCCAAGTCAGGCTGTTGTTTACACCACTGGAGGATAGTATCCAGCCTCGCCTGCGCGATCTGAGCCATAGGATCAGGGCGTTCTCGTTGCCTCACGGCCACACCAATTGTGCGCAGTTCAGATGCCACCCTTTTGGGAACGGATGGTCCAGTAATTGGCCCCTGAGCGATCTCTTCCCGAACAATTCTAAGAAAGCTGCTTCGGTCTTCCGAGTCGTCGCGAACCAGGTCTTGAACTACTAGGAATGCCCAGGCTCTCCTCGCATCCGTGTCGAGATCCCACACCGCTAGACTCGATGTCAGCAGGTCCCAACTCTGAGGGTGTTCCATTTGTCTTTGGGGGCTTCGCCTGATTCTACACCCGTTCCGTGCACCGTGGCCCGCGCCTCTGCGCGTTCTCTCGGAGAGAACGTCTGAAGCGTGCCGATCTTAAGCGGATTGTGCAGGGCGACCGTGATCACATGGACCGGCGGTCCCTCGTGCCGCAGCCTGACTTGGCTAGCGTTCTGCGGATACGCCTCGCGGCAATTTCATGCGGCTTCGACCGTTGATCAACTCATCTCTAACATAGTGCAGTTGCACGAGCCGGGGAGCATCGGGCCGTCTTCGAAATGGAGCGACGTTGCTTCAAGGACATTGGCACGCAGTTCTTCTCACGGCTCCGCTTCGGTGAAGATGCCATGGCTTAGAGCACGCGCGCAAAGGCCACCTTCCTCAGCGTCGCGAACTTCGAAAATTAACTCCATGTCCATAGAACCCGAAGCTGGGACGGGTTCACGCTCTCGACGCTCAGCCAGCCGCTAACGTTCCGACTCGCTTACACTCGCGGCTCTGTTTAGAGCGCTATGCAAGGGTTAGCGGCGCACAAGGTACCGGCGGCAAGACCGCCGGCGTTATGCCGGCGCCCCGATTCCCATCTTGGCGTACCACGGCGTGGCGCCCTTGATTGCGTCGTTTACCGCATTGATGTTCTTCACGCCTTCGCTCTGCAGCCAATCTTCCAGGGCCTTGATGCCGTGCTTCGCAAAGATCGGAATGCCATCTTTCCACGTGGCGCGGCCGCAGAGCACGCCGGAGTAATCGGTACCCGCTTCGGCCGCCATTTTCAAGGATTCCGTGAACTGCGCGTTGCTCACGCCCGCACTGAGATAGATAAAAGGCTTGGTGGCGATGGCCGCCGACTCGCGAAAATGCTTGAGCGCCTCGTCGTGACTGTAGGCCTTCTGACCTTTGTAAACGCTCGACCCTTCGACATACTCGGCATTGATGGGAATCTCCACCTTCAGCACATCCACGCCATACTGCGCCTTGGTAAACTCCGCCATGTACTTCTTGACCACGTCCGGCTTGGCTTTGGCAAATTCCAAACCTTTCTCGTCGCCGCCCTTAGGGTCGTAGCCGACCATTTCCAGGAAGAACGGAATCTGGTTGGTTTCGCATTCGGCCCCGATGCGCTCGATGAACGCGTGCTTAATGTCGTTCACCCCGGCGTCGTCGTAGGGAGAGTAGTAGATCAAAATCTTGACCGCGTCCGCGCCCCAGTCGACAATGCGTTTGGCGGAAACGTGCGGCAGCAGATCGGGCAGACGGCCGGGTTGCGTATTGTCGTAACCGCTCAGCTCATAGGCCAGCAGCAGCCCGGCGTTTTTCGAGCGCGCTTTCGCCGCTTCCAGACCGAACTCCGGGTCGAGCAGGATGGCGCTGGCGTGCGGCGTGAGCACCTTGCTCACCGCAACTTTAAACTCGCTCATCGTCTCCGGAGCGATGTCTTTGACATCCACGCCGCGACTCGCGGCCAAGGCTTTCTGCAGGCTGCCGCGCTGATCCATGGCGGCGGCGGCGATCACGCCGCGACTGTTGGCGAGCGCCCTCATGCGCTTCAATTTTCCTTCGGATAGGCTCATGGAAATCATTATCCCATGCGGCATTCAATCCACCAGTACTCGGGATGGCCGACGTAGCCCACTTTCGCCATGGCGGTGAAACGTGGGCCTGGATTTACTTGCCTTGCACGGCCCGTACGATCCGCGCCAGCGTGGCCGATTTCCGAACGGCGCACTCCTTGACACGGATCACAGTCCAGCCATCCCTTCTGAGAGATCGGACTACGCTTCTATCGCGGCGCTTGTTCGCTTCAATCTTATTGCGCCAGAATTCGGTATTCGTTCGCGGCAGATACTTGCACGCACAGCCATGCCAGAAGCAGCCATCCACGAATACGGCGACTTTACGACCGGGCCATGCAAAATCGGGTCTGCCTGCCACGGGCCAGTGTTTCCTGTAGCCGCGCATGCCGGCCTCCCATAGCAGCTTGGATAACGGCAGCTCCGTAGTAGTGTTACCACGCGAGCGGACCGCTGCCATGATCTTGGACCGGACTGCCCCCGAAACATGGTCCATATGACCAGAATTTTAATACTTTTATCGATTGGCGTAGAGTTTAAGGTCGTCTATGCCAATCTGGTCGGCGGGGACCAGCCTGTAGTGTTTTTCCTCCGCGACCTTTACCTCGTCGCCTTGAAGGGCGCGTTCGAACAGAGCAATGGTGTCGTCGCTCATGAACTGCGCTGAAACAGGGCGGCACGTGAGATTCGGAAACTTCTGAAGGCAGCACGCGATGTCCTGGCGGGTTTGAGTCGCTCCGAGCTGGTCCATGCCCCCCTTGGCTTGGACCGGTATGACGAACTGTTGACCGTGCCTGTTGATGCCCACATAGACTTCGTCGATTTCGATTTGTCCCATTTTCTTCACAAAAGTTTGCAAATGGTTCTGCAAAGAGTAGGAAGCAATACCGAGGAAAATATCGATCAAGCGGTTGTAGCGCACCTTGGCGAGCAGCGATTGTTCGTGGGTTAGCGCATAGGCAGCGATAATTTCGGGTGTCGCATCGGGGATCTTGATGGCGATAAGGTCGGACCTTGGCGTGATCCGGACGAACTTGCCGAGCTTGAAGCGGTAAAGGCCCTTGCCCGCCAATTCGATTCCCCACTCCATGCCTTTCACGGCGGTGGCGCCTATTTCGGCCGGGAGTTCCGTCCTAAAGCGAAAGGAGTAGATGGCATCCCCTAAGTTTTTCGGCAGATCGATTCCCAATGACTTGGCGATCCCCGCGAACTCATCGCGCGAGAACTCGAACTGAGTCATCCCCGGTTTATAGTGATTCTTGAATATGGCGCCGATGATGGCGGAATAGCGGCTCGGCTTCTTGTCGGCCCGGCGCCCTTCTTAGCCTCGATTCGGTTCCTCGAGTCGTCCGAGTGCGCTTCGGGACGACATCCGGCGCCACTCCGTAATGCGCTGCGGCGGCAGACATGTCAAACGAGAGCAGCCTGGGGTCGCTCTGCGGAATAGTACATTCCTCCCTCCTGGGCGGGGAAAACGCTTCGCGAACTTTCGACGCGACGGCCCTTGCGAGCAGTGGGGGCACCGAGTTCCCTATCTGGCGAAAGCCGTGCCACTTCGTAACGTGAAACCGAAACCAATCTGGGTACGAGTGGAGTCTGGCGGCTTCACGAACTGTAATACAGCGTGGCGAAAACGGGTGTATCGGTCGTGGTGAAGTGAATGCGCCATGATCGCTGGCTGTACCTGCGCGTATGGTGTTGCAAATTCCCTGCGGGTCGAGCTTGAGGAACCGGCTCACGGGCTCTGTGTCGCCTTGCTTGGTTTCGAGAAAGCGCTTCTTTGACAGGTCGGTATGAACCGTCCTCATACTCGATGTGAGCAGCGTTCGATCGAATTCCCGCGGAATAGAATAGTCGCTGTAGTCCGCCGCTTCTCCGCGTAGCGGCAATGCGTAATCGGTCGCCTGTTTGAACCGCGCCTTAACCCAATCGCGGTCTAGCAACTCATCGTAATCGTCGGCCTCAGGCAAATCGCGGAGAGCGTCCCAAACGGTCGGTGTCGGATCAAGAAAAAAATTGCCGGCGTGTCCATTGCTGGTCCGTGGGGATTCGTGCGTTGGCTCCGGATAAGCGGGCAAGGGATTGCCGTTACGGGCTCCCATTAGGAAAAGGCGGTGGCGGTCCTGCGGGACGCCAAAGTGGGCCGCGTTCAACACACGGTAGTCTGCGACTACGGAGTATCCGCTGTTCCGGAATTCCCGAATGATTTCTTCGAGAAATTTCTTGTGCGCACCCACCGTCAGGCCGCGGACGTTCTCGAATACAAAATACGACGCCCTCAACTCCTTTACGAGGCGAACAAAATGATATACCAGCGAATTCCGCGGGTCGTCAAGCGCCCGATTGCCAATCATGCTGAATCCCTGGCACGGCGCGCCGCCGAAAACTACATCCACGGTCTGGTCGTGGATATTGGAGCGTTCACGGATATAGTCGGCGTCGATTTCGGTCACGCTTCTGCAAATGGAAGCGCACCTGGGGAAATTGAACTCGTGGGTCGCACAATGGACAGGGTCGTATTCGACCGACGCGGCCACGTCGAAACCGGCCTGCTCGAAGCCCAAGCTCATGCCGCCAGCGCCGGCGAATAAATCGACGCCGATCGGTCGTTTGCCGCTGCTTTTCATCGAGACGAGAAACCCACTAAATACTTATCGGCTTCGGGGGAGGATGGCAATATACGATTCTATGGCGACAACGGCCAAGTATGCAAACTAGTCGAAAGCGGCAGCCCGCCCCGCGTAGCCGGTGAGTTCGAGATACCCCACGCCGGAAGCTGTACCGGAGTAGCGTACCGAACCTTCCCAATAGGTGGGAGAATTTTTGTCCTTCGAAACCAGCTCCTGATCTGGAATCGCCGCCGCGCATTCCACCGAGATCTTTAATGACGGCACGGCAACACGCCAGCGCACCGGATAGCGCGCGCCGGTCTTGGGACTGGTCCAATAGTCGAGGGGCTGCATGGTGAGATCGGAGCGCTTGAGATACGCCGCGCGGCCGGCGGCGTCGATGTAGGTGCCCGCGGCGTAAGGCTCCTTGCCGCGAAGCTGGAAAACCATCAGCTCGGTGTGATTTTCGAACTGGGCGCTGAACCAATCCCAACCCTGCGTGGTGTCATCGAGCAGATTGCTGAACCACTCGTGATCCATCCAGGCCGAGCCGGCCACCGTGGCGCCGTTGAGCGTTCCATCCACCGCCAGCAGCGGAAACGAAACGTAGTAGGAGGCATGGCCGGCGCCTTCCGCCTTCTGGCTCACTCCATTCTCGCCATGGATCACGGGCGCCGTGCGCGGCGTCAGATGAAGCGTGAAGCGGATGCCCTCCGCTACCGCGGATATGGTTTGGGCGCCGCTGGTTTTTTCCCATTGCGCCTTTTCCCCTTGCCCCTTGTCCCATTGCGCCTGCCAATTCCCATTCCAGATGCGGCCCTCTTCGAAGCTCACCCCCGCAATCCCCGGACCCGCGCGGTTCAGCCGTTCAAAGTAGCGGAACTTGCGTCCATCGATATCGGTGAGCGCCAGGTGCGCCGGATACAGATCGTCGATGCGCCATGCCGACGGGTTCTGCGCCGCGCCGCTATCGGGACGCGCATGCCGGGCCTCGCGGAAGAAGACCAGCTCGAAGCCATAATGGCGGCCGTCTGCCGCGCGCACATTGCCGGTGTAATACCACCACTCGGTTTTGAATTCCAGGTGGGCGAAGTGATCGCGCGGGAACTGGTAGCGATAGCCGGGAAGCGCCTGGCGGTATCCGACGGCGGCCGGGAGTAAAGCCAGCCAGATCAGCGCGGTTTGCATCTACAACCATGGTCACACGAGTGACCGGCGGGCGCAGACTTGCAGTCCGTTATTTTGACCAGGTGGTTTGGCATGTTGCGGGGCGCCGCGCTTGCGAGACGCCGCCTGCGGAGTTGACGCATTTCCTATGTTCGTTTCACAATGTGGCCATGAATCACGGCTACACCCGGACCATCTCCGACGACTGCTCGCGCCACTCTCCGCAACCCCTGCGAAGCCAGGCCGCGCACGCTTGTCATTGGAGAGGGCGCATCCGTTGAGGCGTCATTTAATCGCATTCCTCATCTTAGTGCCGACCGGTATTGCGCACTCGGCAACGGCTACCGATCCGTGTCCGCGGCCTCACATCGGCGGAGTAGTCATCCAACCTCCGGACCTTTATTCATCCAATGGCGCGCTCACCGTCGAATTCTCGTTCCAGACATTTACGGATTCGTATGGCCGCAGACGCTATTGCTACATCGCCAGCGACGGGTCGCAAGCCCCTACGCTCCGCGTCAAAGCGGGAGATGAGCTGGTTTTGAAGCTCAGGAACGACGTCCCTGCGGGTTCGACCGTTGCCAACGTTCCGGGTGCGTCTGGGGGCCGGTCCATTGAGCACACAATCCATGGCATGGAAGTTCATGGACCTTGTGGGCGTGGCAAAATTACCGCTTCCACCACTAACCTCCACTTTCACGGATTGAGCGTTGCGCCAATCTGCCATCAGGACGAAGTGATTTCCACGTTGATCCAGCCTTCCGAATCGAGCTTCGAGTACCGCTTCAAGATTCCGCTCGATCAGGCGCCCGGCCTGTACTGGTATCATCCGCATCCTCACGGTTTCAGTGAAGCGCAGGTACTCGGCGGCGCGTCGGGAGCCCTCATCGTGCAAGGGATGGAGCGCGCCAACCCTAAGGCCGCCGGGTTGCCGGAGCGGGTGATCGTGTTGCGCGATCAAATCATTCCGGGAATGGCCGGGGAAGCCGGGGAGACTGGGGGGCCGGAACCTTCGAAGGATATTTCGATCAATTTTGTGGCCGTCTTGTATCCGGAGAACCGGCCCGCGGCAATGGTCGCGAAGCCGAATCAGCGCGAGTTCTGGCGCATCCTGAACGCGGCGGCGGATACGTATTTCGATCTTCAGATTCGCACCGGTCCTTCCCTTCAGAATGTCCGCGACCCTCTCCCGCTCGAATTGGTTGGCATGGATGGCGACCCCGTTGGGGGCGATCCCATCCCGGGACGTACGGACGTGCTGCTGCCGCCGGGCGCGCGGGCGGAGCTGATCGCGACTATGCCGGCCGAAGGGGTTTTCGCTCAAGTGGTCACGCTTCCGTATGATACCGGCACGGGCGGTGAGTCCACTCCGTATCGCGTTATAGCGAATCTTTTCAGCACCCGCCAGGCCCCGGCCCCGGCCAGCCGCATGCCTGAAACGCTGTCCGAACGGCCACGGCGATTCACGGGATTGATCGACAGCGCGCCCGTCCGGGAGAGGAAGCTGTACTTCTCGGAGAAACGAGACAATCCAAGCGATCCGAAGAGCCCGTTGACCTACTTCATCACCGTGGATGGAAATCTCCCCAAGGCTTTCGACACGAATTTCACCAGGCCCGATGTTACCGTTCAGCAAGGGACGTTAGAAGACTGGGTTATCGAGAACCGCGCCGTGGAAGCTCATGCCTTCCACATCCACCAGATCCATTTTCAAGTGCTCGAGCGCGACGGGCGGACCGTAAACGAACCGTTACTGCGCGACACGATCGATCTTCCTTATTGGGATGGCAAGAGCCCCCGCTACCCCAGCGTGAGGCTCCGCATGGACTTCCGCGACCCACATATCATTGGCACTTTCTTGTACCACTGCCACATTCTGGAGCACGAAGACGGCGGAATGATGGGGTCGATCCGCGTAGAGCCGCCCCGCATCAAGAAATGACGAGTGCGGAACCTCAATCGAAAGCAATTAGTGACGTAATTTTCATTCAATTTTAACATTCTCTCTATATCCTGGATTGTTCCACGAGAATTTTGTGGTGAATCAGACTTATCTTGATTGGAGAGTCAAAAGGCCCGTATGAATCTGCGCCGATTCGTTGCACAAACAATCGTTTTGATCGCCGGGATGTCGCCGGCAGCCAGCTTGCTTCATGCATTCCAGGCTGCGCCGGGTTATCCAACTCCTATCAAGTATGTCGTAGTGATTTTCGATGAGAACATCTCGTTCGATCACTACTTTGGCGTCTATCCGAAGGCCGCGAATCCGCAAGGTCAGCCCCCATTCACCGCTGCGGCAGGCACACCCGCCGTGAACGGACTGAGCGGGGCGTTACTGGAACGTAATCCGAATGGAGTGAACCCGTTCCGGCTGGATCGCACGCAGAACGTCACCTGCGATAACGATAACCACTATACCGACGAACAGAAAGCAACCGACAGCGGCCTGTTCGACAAATATGCCGTCATCACCAGCGGCGTCGGAACAGGATGCACGCCGAACCTGTCGATGGGTTACTACGATGGCAATACCGTCACGGCGCTGTGGAACTATGCGCAGCGCTTCTCCATGAGCGACAATTTCTTCGCGACCACTTGGGGGACAACCGTGATGGGCCACCTCAATCTGATTTCGGGTCAGACCCATCAGAACGCCACGCAAACCGTGTCGGGGAAAGTGGCCAACGGATCCGTTATCGCTAACATCGACGCCGTGGCCGACGATTGTTCCTCGGGCTCGACTGTGCAGATGACGGGACTCAATGTCGGCGATCTGTTGAATGCCAAGGGAATCACGTGGGGCTGGTTCTACGGCGACTGGACGCCCGTGACCACAGTCAATGGCGTGGCCCAATGCACCAGCGTCTACGACGATCATTACGCCCCTTTCCAGTTTTACGCATCGACCGCCAATCCCCATCATCTGCCGCCAACTTCGGTGGCGACGATCGGACAAACCGATCGGGCGAATCACCAATACGCGCTCACCGATTTCTGGAACGCTGCGAATGCCGGGAACATTCCCACAGTAACCTTCCTGAAAGCGACGGCGACCGAAACCGGCCACCCCTCCACGTCCGACCCGCTCTCGGAACAGGGATTTCTGGTCAACACGATCAACGCTCTACAGCAGTTGCCACAGTGGGACGAAATGGCGATTATCGTCACCTACGACGATTCCGATGGCTGGTACGACCACGTGATGCCGCCAGTGGTCAATCAGTCGAACGACGCGGCAAATGACGCCCTGAACGGCCCCACAGGTCTGTGCGGCACTCCGCAGACGGGAGCTTACCTGGACCGTTGCGGGTACGGACCGCGACTGCCCTTCTTAGTCATTTCGCCATATGCGAAAGAGAACTATGTGGACCACAACCTGATGGATCAGACGTCGATATTGCGTTTCATCGAGGATAACTGGTCCCTCGGACGAATTGGGGACCAGTCAATGGATGCCATCGCCGGCTCCATCCTCGATTCGTTCGATTTCACGACAACCCACCGGAAAGCGCTCACGCTCGATCCGGCCAGCGGTGAGCCGGTAGTGAAGAAGTAAAGTAGAGTCGATTTACACTGGCAAAGACATGAATTCAGTGACACTCAAAGAAGGAACTATGCGCCCATTCATTTCGCTGCTGTTGGTAGAGTTATTGGCGTCCGGGCTTTTCCTCAGTCCGGCGCCCGCCGTTGCACAATCCCTGGGAACTACCACTCCCATTCAACATCTCGTGGTCATTTTCCAGGAGAACATTTCCTTCGACCACTACTTCGGGACCTATCCGAACGCCTTGAACACTACCGGCGAGCCGCAATTCACGCCGCTGGCGGCTACCCCAACCGTCAACGGGCTGACCAACGCCTTGATGACCAGAAATCCGAATTTCCTGAACTCGAAGAACGGAACCGGCATGGTGAATCCTTTCCGGCTCGATCGTTCCCAGGCGGCGACCACGGATCAGAACCATAACTACGGTCCCGAACAGGCGGCTTTTCACGCCGGGATGATGGACTTGTTTCCGGCCAACACCGGGACCGCGGGACCGCCCCCAGTGGCCGCGCTTGACGAGACACAAACCGCTACGACGGGCATCAACATGGGGTATTACGACGGCAACACTGTAACCGCCCTATGGAACTACGCGCAGCGGTTCGCGATGAACGATAACTCCTACGGCACTAACTTCGGGCCTTCCACCACAGGCGCGCTCAACCTGATCTCAGGTCAAACCAACGGAGTGGTCGGCAATATCAACGGGACCGGTTCGGTGATCGCCGATGGCAATGGTGGAATGACGGATATCGGCGACGCAGACCCGGTGGGCGACGTGTGCTCCACCACCACCGGCGAGGCTTTCAGCATGACCGGGACCACCATCGGAGACCTTCTGAACACGGCGGGTGTGAGTTGGGGCTTCTTTACCCAGGGGTTCGATCTTACGATTACCAATGCGAATGGAACCACCGGATGCGCGCGCAGCACAACATCCGCGGTTACGGCTACCAACAAGGCGGATTACATTCCGCATCACGAACCGTTCCAATATTACAAGTCAACCGCTAACCCGACGCATGCGCGGCCAGCTTCTAAGGCCGTCATCGGGACGGCCGCGGACAAGGCAGCTAACCATCAGTATGATGTGCACGACTTCTATGACGCCATCCTCGCCGGGAATTATCCCGCGGTCAGTTTCCTGAAGGCGCCAGGCTACCAGGACGGCCACGCCGGTTACTCGGATCCGCTGGACGAGCAGGCTTTTATAGTCACGGTTGTCAACTTCCTGCAACAGAACGCCGATTGGGAACATACCGCGGTGGTGATCGCCTATGACGATTCCGATGGCTGGTACGACCACCAGATGGGGCCGATTGTCAATCAGTCGACCACCACGGCGGATGCGCTGACCGGGACCGGAGCATGCGGAACCGGAGGCAGCTCGCTTGCCGGCGTCACTGCGGCGAACGCGCAGGGGCGCTGCGGCTACGGCCCGCGTCTCCCCTTGTTAGTGATTTCGCCTTGGTCCAGACAGAATTTCGTGGACCATACAGTCACGGATCAGACCTCGGTCATCCGTTTCGTGGAAGATAACTGGCTCAATGGCGAGCGCATCGGAAATGGGTCGTTCGATTCGATCGCGAACTCCATCGCCAACATGTTCGACTTCGAGAAGGCGAACACGAAGAAGTATATTTTGGACCCAAATAGCGGCTTGGTTACGCAGAAGTAGCCTAGGCGGATCCACCTTTCGAGGCATGGCCGGAGCCGCTCCGCGCCATGCCTATTTAACACTAGTAGTTACTAACTTGCTTCGACCAATCTCACGCAGGCTCTTTCTTCAATCCAGCGTTGCCTTCGCCGCTGCGGCGCAGGATTCGCCCATTCTCGATCCGAACACGCTGCCGAAATTCGTTGACCCGCTGCCACTGCCGGAGGTCGCTAAAAGCGTCGCGGACAGGGCCGATCCCGGTAACCCGGCGCGTAAGATTCCTTACTATCGGATTGCGATGCGGCAGATAGAGAGTAAGTTGCACCGTGATCTGCCTCCGGCGCGCTTGTGGACTTATGGCGGGACTTCGCCGAGCCCCACGATTGAGGCGCGAAGCGGCCAGCCCATCCTGATCGAGTGGGTCAACGATCTGCCAGGCAAGCATTTTCTGCCGATTGACTACAACCTTCACGGGGCGGAGGCCGACAAGCCCGACGTGAGGGCCGTAGTCCACCTGCACGGCGGGAGGACGCCGGCGGCAAGCGACGGATATCCCGAAGCGTGGTATACGCCCGGCAAATCGGCCACTTACTACTATCCGAATCGCCAGGAGCCAGCGGCGCTATGGTATCACGATCACGCGATGGGTATCACCCGGCTGAATACTTACGCGGGGCTATTCGGCCTGTATCTGTTGCGCGACCGGGCGGAGGACGAACTGAATCTGCCTAAGGGCCGGTACGAGATACCGCTGCTCTTTGGCGACCGGTTGCTGCGCCGCAATGGACAATTGGAATATCCGGTTTCGGGCAAGCCAGGCGCGCCTTGGGTCCCGGAGATAGTTGCCAACGCCATGCTGGTCAACGGCAAGTTGTTCCCTTACCTGGACGTGGAGCCGCGCAAGTACCGCTTCCGTTTGCTCAACGCCTCTAACTCGCGCTTCTATCACCTTTCGTTATCCAACGGAGAGAAGCTTCAGATCATCGGCACGGATCAGGGATTACTTCCCGCGCCAGCCGCCATGGATAGCTTCGTGATAGCTCCGGGAGAGCGCGCCGATCTGGTGATCGACTTCAAGGATCATACCGGCGACCAGATCGTTCTGAATAACGACGCATTCGTAATGATGCAGTTTCGGGTAGGCCGCCAGAAGGTGGACGACCCCAGTTCGCTGCCTGCCCTACTGAGGCCGGTTCCCAGAATCGCGGAGGCGGAGGCGGTACGGACGCGCCTGCTGACCATCGTCGAATACATGAATCGCGGGGGCGATTCGCACCTGATGCTGTTGAATGGCGCGCATTGGGACATGCCGGTGACCGAGACAGTGGTCCTCGATTCGGTGGAGATCTGGAGCATCGTCAATCCGACCGACGATTCGCACCCGATTCACTTGCACATGGTGCGTTTTCAGGTTCTGGACCGGCGTCCGTTCGACGAAGACATTTATCGGATGACGGGCCGGATGAAGTACATGGGACCGGCGGTTCCACCTGAGCCGAACGAGGCGGGGTGGAAGGATACGGCGCGCGCCCATTCGAACATGGTCACTCGAATCATCGTACGCTTCGAAGGTTATACGGGGCGATACGTATGGCATTGCCACCTGCTGGAGCACGAGGACAACGAGATGATGCGGCCTTACGAAGTGATCGCGGCGGGAAAGGGTGAGAGTGGACAAAGAGAGGGTGCGGATAAGTAAGCGGCGGGCATCGCGAGAGTGGAAGTATTAGAACTTCCAGCCACTGCGGACCGCTGCGCCATGGCCGCGCGGTTTCACCCACCGGTCTCCCACGAACCTTAGGAAGACAAAACACTTTGCGCGGCTGCTCGATTGCATCTAGCGGGTTAGAAAGGAGCGAATCATGCAACCGATTAGCTCTATCCTCTTTCCCGTCGATTTCTCGCCACGCTGCTCCGCCGTAGTACCACTGATAAAGGCTACTGCGAAAAAGCTCGACTCTAAGGTGACGTTGTTCTACGCCATCCAACTTCCCCATGGCTTGTTTGCCCTGGAGAACGAGCACCCTTTTACGATAGACGTAGAAGCGATGCTCTCAAATGGAAGGGAGGAGTTGCTGCGATTCTACGGCGCGTCCGAGGAAACTGTGGAGACCGCGGCCGAGATCGGCGACCCGGCGCTGAGCATCGTCGAGTATGCGGGCGACAACCACATCGATCTCATCATGATGCCCCCTCACGGCTACGGAAGGTTCCGCGGCATGCTGTTGGGATCGGTCACCGCCAAAGTCCTGCACGACGCCGCCTGTCCGGTGTGGACTGCCACTCATACCGAAGACACGGAATCGCCCGCCCATGCCGCATGCAAGAGCGTGCTGTGCGCCCTCGATTTGAAGAGCGGCAGCGCCGATCTGCTGCGGCATGCCGCGGACTTCGCCGCCCACTTCGACGCCCGAGTGCGCATTGTCCATGCCGTTTCGGAGGCGCTGCCGGGCGCCGGCGCCATGGCCGGGACGAACTTCCTGGGCTTCCTGACGGAGGCGGCGCGCGAAGAGATCGACAGCATCCAAGCGAGTGTAGGAACCCGTTTCGATGTCTGTCTCAGTGCCAGGCCGGTAGCCGATTGGGTCCGCGAGACCGCCTATCATCATGCTGCGGATCTGGTAGTCATCGGCCGCGGCCGCTTGCAGGGTACGCTTGGCCGGCTGCGCACCAACGCCTATTCCATCATCCGGGAGGCCCCCTGCCCGGTGCTGAGCTTTTGAATGGCAGAGGGCAGCGCCAGGGCGGTGGAGTAGCGCCGCAGCCGAGTTTGTGTCCCACGGTGCGGTTCCATACGTGGCCAACTACGTGCTGCGTCGGTGCGGGGGGCAAGCAAATGTCTTTCGGCTTATATGTCGCCGGATTCGCGATTATCATCATCGGGTTGGCAATTGGCGCACACTTGGCGCATATGCCGCCGCGATGGATCGGCGTCGGGGTGGTCGTGATGGTGGGCATAGGAATCGTGAAAGGCGTCGCTAAGACGCGCCGTCCCGATCCTTCGTAGAATAGGGGATTGATCGTCACTCTTACCGTCAATCCGGCCATCGACCGGACCATCAGCGTGGATCACCTCGCTTTTGAAGACCGCGCCTATATCATTTCGACTCGCGAATCGCCGGGTGGGCGCGGGATTAACTCCTCGCATGTAATTCACTCTTTCGGGGGCGAGACCATCGCCGTTCTCACGTCCGGCGGCAAGGCGGGAAGGCGCCTGCAGCGGCGTTTGAGCGACTGCGGCTATCAGATTCGCATTGCGCCGGTGGAGAACGAAACCCGCACCAATCTCACTATCACGGACCAGCGTGGTCTTACTGTCAATTTGAATGAGAAAGGCCCGGAGATCGCCAAGGCGGAGCTGGCCGGAATTGAGAGCGCGGTTCGCGAATGCCTGAACGGCGCCGGTTGGCTTCTGGTTTGCGGCAGCTTGCCGCCCGGCGTTCCGGCGTCTTTCTACGGGAAGCTGATCGCGCTGGCGCGCAAGCGGAAAGTGCGGACATTGCTGCATGCGTCGGGCGACGCCCTGCGGGAAGGCATCAAGGCGCGGCCCTCCGTGGCAGCCCCGAACCAGAGCGAGGCGGAACGGCTGCTGGAGCGCAGTCTGCTTACCCGGCCGCACTATCTGGAAGCGGCGCAACGCATCCGCGAAATGGGACCGGAATCGGTGGTGCTTTCGCTGGCCAGCCGTGGCGCGGTGGCCGCCTTCGCCGATGGACTCTACGAAGCGATACCGCCGCCGATCGATGCCGTCTGCCCTATCGGGTCGGGCGACGCGCTGACCGCCGCCTATGCATGGCGGATGGAGCAACCGCGGGCCAACGGCGCCGATGCGCTGCGCTGGGGCGTCGCGGCCGGCACCGCGTCAGCCCGTTTGCCGGGCATGAACTTCGCCACTCTCGAGCAGACCGAGGAAATCTACCGGCAGGTGGAAGTTCGGCGTGTAGAGTGATCCGGCGGTGAGAGCGACTCTACCCTTGATCGCGCCTCGAGTTCCCGGACTCTGTCCTGGATAGCTTGGAATTTCCTGCCATGGCGGCCAGTGCCAGGGGGGCTCTGGCGTAGCGAGTTGCGTGGGCGAATCGACCTCGCTGTGCACAGGCTGCTGCGAACGCAACAACACACCGGCCAGCGCGAACATGCAGCGCCCCGAGAAGCCGGCGCGTCCACAAGCGAAGAGTGACCCGAAGGCCGGCTTGCAGCCAGGATTGTCTACGCCACTCAACTGGTGGCGTTGGTGATTCCGGCGCTGGAAAGCGTGCTCATGATAATCGACATTGGATCCGTCGAAGCGGTCTGCCCGCTATTCGACTGAAAGGCCGAAAAGAGCTCACTCAGCGCCTGGCTGGCGCTGCTGCTGGAACTGGTGCTGCCGGAAGCGGCCGGAGCGGAAGTGGTGCTCTCGGTGGAACTGGAAGCGCTCGTAGACGAGGAGGCGTGGTGGTGATGATGGCCGCCGCCGCCCATGGCTTTCGCGAGATCCGCCACGTTGGGGAGCTGACCACTGGTTGAGGCGCTGCTGAAGTCCGTCGCAAGCTGGCTCAGTTGGGTAGCGGCGGCCGTATTGCCGCTGGAAGTGGCGGTTTGGGCGGCGCTTTGCAAGTTCGTGGCGATCTGCTGCGTAACCTGGGCGAACTTGGTTGGGTCCGACTGCTGAAGTTGCTGCAGCGTGTTCATCAACTGGGCGAACGGAGAAAGCTGGCTGTTATCCGACTGTCCCGTGGCCGAAGACGCGCTAACGCTGCTGGTTGGGTTGCTGGTCAGGCCGACACTCTGCATAGCTGTGCTGAGAACCGACTGTAGAAGGGGGCTGGAAAGGTTGATAGATCCCATGCAAGCGTTATCGGCAGTTTTGGCGGCGACTTTAGTAAGCCGGCAAGCTAAAGCATACCCCACCGGTCATTTGTTGGATGCCAGGCTGGCATACTTCCGGTAACGGCGGCGCGCATAATCCACGGCTTCCTTGCCGCTTTTGAACTGCGGCAGAACGTGTTGGTGGCCGGCGGCGCCTTCGTCAATTGGCAAACGCTCGGCGCCTTCCGCCAAGGCCATTTCCAGGTGGTCGGGACCTGCGGGCAGCGGCGGAGTCGACTTAGCGGCGGGCACGGTCAAACCGGCCAACGGATCGTCGGTGCGCGGGGTTGCCAAGGTCAGCACGCCGCTCACGTCGGGCGCCGCCGCATCGCGCGCGGTAAGCGGCTCCACGCCGAACCGCTTTTCGACCGTCGCCAGAATCGATGTATGGTCGAACGGAGTGGCCGAAGCCGTCCTGTAAACTGTCCCGGCCGGGATCAGGGGCGAAATCAGGACTGTCGGCACCCGCAGTCCAAAGCGCTTGAAATCGAATCCGCTTTCGCCCGGCGAATTGTCGGGCGCGACGGCGTTCTCGGGGGGCGGCACATGGTCGTAACAGCCGCCGTGTTCGTCATAGGTAACGATCAGCAAGGTCGAAGGCCAGATTTTCGAACCAAAGAGCGTGTAATAGACGTCATGCAGAAACTGTTCGCCGAGGGCGACGTTGTAATTGGGATGCTGGCTGTTTCCCGATGAGCCCCATTGCGGCTCGAGGAATACATAGCTGGCGAGACTCCCTGAAGTCACGGCTTTTTGAAAGTCGGCAAACTCGCCGAAATGACTCTCCGCGGCGCTCGAGATATCGGCCACCGCCGCCCGCGTCAGAGGAGCGGCGTTATAGCCGTATACGCTCCAACTGACTCCCTTGTTGCCCAACGCGGTAAAGATGCTCGGCGCCGTATATACCGACGCGGCCGAATCCGAGAGATGGCCTTGCGAAGTCGCCATGTGCGTGAAAGCGCGATTCGGGAATGTCTCGGTTGGAGCGGAGGCGTACCAGTGATCGCACACCGCATAGCCTTTGGCCATATTGGAGAGAATCGGCAGGAGCGCCGGCGTATACATGCCCATGATCTGCGAAGCCGTGGTTCCCGCCAGGACCTGATTCTTCTCTTTCGATTCCCAGGTTAAGGTGAAGGCGAAGTTAGTGACAAATCCTTGATTAGTGGCCGGCACGATCGGCGCCGGCGCCTTGTTGGTTCCGAACAATTGCGCATTAGTGTTGGCGTATCCTTCGCCGCAATCGGCGCCGGGATAGAAGTAAGGGTGCGCCGCGGTAGCTTGAATCGGAAAGACTTTCACGGAGCCTCCACTACCGTCCGGGTTACTTTCGTTCCCAGTCAAACCTTCAAACGGTTGACCGGAAGGCGAAGTGTTTGCGCTATCGGCATACAGAAAGCCGAGCATATGATCGAAAGATCGGTTCTCAAGCATGACAACTACGATGTGGTCGATCTGGCTGAGCTGCGAAGCCGCGGCGGCTTTCGGGGGATGAGTCTTCTTTTGGGCCATAATCGAATCTAACAAATTCGAATCGCGGCGCCGCCCCGGCGGGGACTATCGGCTTCGCATGACGGCGACGATGTCCCTGGCTGCCTGTCCGAGGTCCCGCTGTTCGGCCAGTTGCGAGAAGATTTCCTCCAGGGAGGGAAGCTGCATGAGGATTCGCAGACGCTCCACCGAATCGGCGGCCCGGATTTCTCCTTTATAGATGATTACCACGTGCGCGCACACCTTCTCCACCGTTTCGAGCACATGCGAGATATAGAGGAGCGTCTTGCCTTGGGCGGCGAGCTCGCCCAACAGATGTTTGAAGAGCTGGGCCGAAGTGACGTCGATCCCCGAGAGCGGCTCATCGAGAATCAGCAGATCGGGATCGTGCAGCAGGGCGGCGGCGATGAGCACGCGCTGCTTCATCCCCTTCGAATAGGCGGCGATGGACGCGTGACGGTGAGGGTGCAGCGCAAAGAGATGGAGCAGATCGTTCGATTTGCTGTCCACCAGGCGGGCAGGCAGACCCCGCAGCCGCCCGATCAATTGGAGATACTCGAGACCGGTCAAGTACGAGTACAGAAGCGGCTCTTCCGGAACATACCCCAGGCGGCGCTTGAAGGCTGCCGGATCTTCGCGAATGTCCTGGCCATCAAAGACTACCTTGCCGCGGGACGGTTCCACGAGGCCCGTTATCATCTTCACTGTGGTGGACTTACCCGAGCCATTCGGGCCAAGGTAGCCGGTTACTTGCCCGGGCTTAGCGGTGAAGGTGACGCCATGGACTACGGGTATGTTCCGATAGTACTTGGTGAGCCCTTGGATTTCGAGCATGACTTACTCCTGTTACTGAGGCGTCAGCCCCAGTGTTCTGACTGCGGGGTTGCCGTCGTCCTGGTATTCCAGCGCGGTTTCGGCGCCGGTCCGCCGGTCTTGCCAGCGGGATAGTACGAGCGCCGCGCCGGCGGCAAGAAAGAATGCGGCGGCCGCGAGGGGAACTTGGATCAGCCGCGATTCGAGAGCCGCCATGACGCCGCTGTAGAGCGAGAAGCCGAAAACGTAGATGACGCCGAGGAATACCAGGTTGGTTTTGCCAGGAAAGTAAGAGCACGTGAAAGGGATCTTTTGGAAGCCGAAGAACATGATCTCGACGAGCAGCACCGACAGCGTGACGCCGAAGGCCAGGTGGAAAAGCGCTACCGGCCAGGGAAAGAACGCGAACTCCAGCGGCGCGAGCAATAGGAACAGCGGGCCGATGCCGCAGAGCACAATCCATTTGCGCACGGCGGCGAGACAATCGCGAGCATCATTCGCGCCGGCGATCTGAAAGGCCCAGTTGGCGCCCAGCTCGGCGGGGAAGTTGAACGCCGCTCTCAATCCGGAGACCAACACAAAGGAAAGGAGCAGCGGCAAGCGCAGGAGCCCCGCGCGGTCCGAGCCGAGACTCAAGGCGGCTATGGCTGCGCCGAACCCTGCGTAGGCGGCCAGGAATAGCCGGTGCTTCATGCTGCGGCTAATGGTCTGGCCGATGAAGTGGAAGACGGCCTGTTGCGCCGGGTTCTTCAGCGCGTGGCGGTGGATGAGACGGTTGACCGCGGCGCGCAACCGGCCAGGGCCCGAAGGATTCGGCGGCGGCATCTCCACCATTTTGCGCGCGTGACGGCGGTATCCGGGCAGATGAGTGAGAACCAATAGGGCCGCGGCGAAACTGAGTGCGCGGGTGGCAGTGACTCCAACGCCGCTAAGCGCGGGCGACCGGACAGCCGGCCGCAGGCGCTCGTACAATCCGGTAAACCAATAGCCTGGGAAGTAGTAGAACCAAGGGCTCCGATGCCGCACTAATGGGGGCAGGCTGACGGCAATCAGCGGAGAGAGAAACAGCGCCATCACCAGCAAGGCCATGAGCAGGGTTTGGGCGGCAACCGAAGCGGGGCGCAAGACCGCGGAAGGCAGAGTCAGCAGCAGCCCCCGAAGCGACGCCGCGGACAGGGCCGCGAAGAGGCCGGCCGCTGCTACGGTCAATAGATGGGCGGCGGCGATTCCGGGTGCGCTGCCCTTTTCGACGCTGGGCCAGAAGAGCGTTGTGAGCAGGTTGATATCGGCCAGAAACAATCCCAAGAACAGGCCGAGCGCTACGGCTTTGGCGAGGAACAATTTCCACAAGGGCAGAGGCAGCGGGGACAGAATCTGGTAGTCGCGGCGGTCGAGATAGAGGGCGTCCCATTCGAAGACCAGGATGAATCCCATGACGATCATGGAAAAGCAGAGGAACAGGCAGCGCAAGGAGACCAGGTCCCAGCCGCGCATCCGCAGCGGCAGGGCGAGTAGCAGAAAGAATGCGCCGGGCGTGGCCAGGATGCCGAGAACCTGGGTGACGTTGGCCGCGGGCTCTCCCTGCGGCGAGAGGGATTCTTTATCGAAGAAGCGGGTGAAGAAGAGCCGGATCAGGAGAGGCAGGGCGCTCTGCACCGGCTTCGGCGACGGTGGACGAAAGAGTCTTCCCATGGTTGACCGTAACCTAGACAACTAGGCATACTATGCGCCCGGCGCGGACCCTTTGTCAAGGCGATTACCGCCGGCATCCGGTTGGGAGGGAGGCTGACCCTGCGGGGCGCTGGCAGGCCTAGCCTAGCTGTCTTGGCTTGGCGCCGGGGGCTGCGGGTTGGCGGGGTACACTGTGTCTGGCGCCGCATCGCATGGAGCGGCGCCTTGCGAGCTATCTCGAGCAGCAGATCTGGCTGGCAATCAACGAAGCCCGCGTCATTGGGGCTGCGGAAGCAAAATAGTTTTTCTCGCCCAGCTTGCGGTAAACGTCGCCCGCAATGCCAGCCGCGACCGGACCAATCGCGGGACGTCCGCCGGTCAGCAGCACCACTACCACCAGCTTCCGCTTTCCGATCTCGTTGAAAGATCCGAACCATCCCAGGTGCGTGTGATCGTTGCTGCATGTGCCGGTCTTGCCCGCAATAGCGCCGTCGTCGCGTGCGCGGTGCGCCGTGCCGAATTCCACGGCGCCGCGCATGCCCGGCTCGACTTGCGGAATGGCCTTCCCGATATCGAGACGCCGTTTGACCTGCGGAACCAGTCCTTCCGCTTCCGCCTCGCTGTGGGGATACTGCAGGTAGTACAACGTGCCGCCGTTGGCAATGGCCGACATCAGCGCGGCCAATTGCAGCGGCGTCTGCTGGATCTCTTCGCCGAAACTGGTCAACATGCCTACGCCGCCGTTTTGCGGAGGCGCCGAAGGATAATGTCCTGGCTGCTCGCCCGCGATATTCAGCCCGGCTTTCTCGCCGTATCCGAACAGGTGCGCATAATAGGCCACCTTCTCAAACCCCAGTTTCTCGCCTAGCGTAGCAAAGTAAAGGTTGATGGAACGCGCGAGCGCGTAGGTCATATCCATCTTCGGACCGCCCGGCAACTTGATCTTCGCCGTGGGATCGACCGCCTTTTCGCTCAACGCCGCCAACGCCACGGACACCTTTACCGTAGAGCATGGCTGGAACCCGGATGAAAGGGCCACTTTCTGGTTCACCATGGTCAGAATTCGCCCGGTGGTGGGGTCAACGGCTACCACCGACCCGTTAAAATCGCCCAGGGCTTCTACCGCCGCCTTGCGCACTTCGAGGTCTTCGCCGTCGATGTTGTCGCCTTGCGTGGAATCGGCGAAAGTCGGCTCAGTCCAGGGTCCGCCACGGATGATCGGGGCCGCCGCCACCGCCTTGGGCGCCACTGCGGTAGTGGTCACTTTGGGCGCCAGCGCCGCGGCGGGGCGAACCGGCGCCCGGTACGCCACCGGGACCACGTTGGCAGCTGGTCTGACGGTTCGGTGGACCACTTGTTTCTTTCGCTTCGAGGTTTGGGCAGTGGTGTCGCTGGTCGAGCTAAACGCAACCATCGAAAGCAAAAGAACGAAAATAAACAGTCGGGATAACCGAAGATTCGTCAATATAGATACCCTGTTCATACCAAAACCACGTGGAGTAGTTAACCAGACAATTCCACTCAAAGTGAAAACCTGGCCGTGCATCCGGACAATCCAGTTTTGCACAGCCTATCTGGGGTTCGTCAAGTTCTAATACGTATAGTTTAACACCCTGCTAATCTTGTCGACGCGCTGAGCGCTACACTTTAGCTTTGCGCTTAAATTAAATTAGGTTCACATTCCTGCTGAAGATCCTCAATGACGAAATTGTCGCCTGCGACCGCTGCCAGCGTTTGCGGGACCATTGTATGCACATCGCGGCCGTGAAGCGCCGCGCTTACCTCGACTGGGAATATTGGGGTAAACCCGTGCCGGGCTTCGGCGACCCCCAGGCGCGCGTCCTGATCCTGGGGCTGGCCCCCGGCGCCCACGGGTCGAACCGCACCGGCCGGATGTTCACGGGCGACGAATCGGGCAACTGGCTGTACCGCGTGCTGTACCGCGCCGGCTTCGCCTCGCAATCGACGAGCGTTGCGCGCGGCGACGGGTTGACGCTGCGTTCCGCGTATATCACGGCCGCCGCGCGCTGTGCCCCGCCCGGCAACAAGCCGCTGCCGGAGGAATTACGCAACTGCCGGCCGTTTCTGGAGCGCGAGATCGACGCCCTGCGCGACGTGAAGGTGGTTGTCGCCTTAGGCAAAATCGCGTTCGATACCTACCTGGGGATACTTAAATCGCGCGGCACGATCGCCAGCCGCACGCCGTTCGCCTTTGGCCACCAATGCGAATACCGCATCGCCGGCGGGCCGGTGCTGCTGGCGAGTTATCACCCCAGCCAGCAGAACACCTCAACCGGCAAACTTACAGAAAAAATGCTGCTCGACGTGTTCCGCCGCGCACGCAAGCTGGCTGGCCCGATCGATTGACGCCAGGCGCTTGGGAGTCATCGGGGTTTTCCCGCTCGCTCGCGCGGAGCTAAAAAATGCGGATGCGGGCTCTCGACCCAATTCCAGTGTAGCGCGGCGACTTCGCGAAACACCCTGGACCTGGAGTGCAGGAACGGTTTAGGGCGCGGCTACCGACAGGCGATTATGGCGTCGCCGGGAAAAATGCGAAACGAAGCTGATTTCGTGGAAGTGCAGTATTAACTGTGGGTTAGGAGGGTAATCGGCGGGCTGTTGCGGGCAATCGAGAGCGGGAGTTGGGTAGTCCGGTGAGGCGCGGTTTGCGGGGGTTGGATTTATTTTGAAGTGCTGTGACCGTTATGCGGCGTCCGATCGAATCCTCGGCGCGGGCTGGCGGGGGATGGCGAACTGGCGCGGAGAGATGTGCGTTAAGATACGACCGAGCGCGATCCAAACAGCCAACTGCACCAGGCTGGTGCGTCCGATAAAATAACGCTGTGAAAAGGGCGTCAAAGACTCGTGCGCGAACGGCGCCGTCCGTGCGGCAGAGTGTTACTATCCCCGCGTAATTGGCGATCGGGATCGAGCGCGTTGCCAGGAAAAAGCATCTCACGACGAGCCGGGCGTTGGTTGCGCTGGCGCAGCGGGGTGGAGGCTGAGGCACGGGTCAGACGATTTTCAGAACGCCGTTTCGGGGCCCCTTAACGGCAGAAGTACGAGTCGACAAACCGCCCAAGTGGCTTTTGATTGGGGAACGACCAGTTTCCGGAAAGCCGGTTTTCTTGGCATTATCGGAACGCGCCAGAAAGTAGCTTAGTACACTATTTCATAAATACGCCGACGTAATCAGGCCCCGGAAAGATGATACGCTGTCGCGAACGTGACCCGGGTAATGAATTCGCTTGGCGGCTGAAGAATAGCGAGGAACTTCCTGGGAGTGCGCCTTCATTTTCCCTCTGCCAACGACATCATACTACAAAAAGAGGGAGAGTTTAGGGGAGAGTGCCGTAGTCGCTGGCTCGCTAAGTCCTTTATTTTATTGGTGAGCGCGGTAGGAATCGAACCTACAACCTACTGATTAAGAGTCAGTTGCTCTGCCAGTTGAGCTACGCGCCCGTGCTTTATTTACAGCAATTTGCAGACAATGGAAAATGAAGGACCAAAATTTGGTGCTAGATTTTGTCCCGAACACCCAGGACCCTGGCCCTGCGCACGGTTTTTTGTGCTGACTTTGCTCACGCCCCTACGATCCATTGCCCCTTCATATTATCATTAGGGCTGGTTTTGCGCTACACGCTGCTAGGGAAACGGGGCGGCTAATCGAGGGGCCGATCTGCTTATTGTTACTAAATCACCACGCGTGCGCTGCACGTAACCGGTCTTCTCCCGATCGGGATTCAGCGTCAATGCCACAGCATCCTCGATTTCGCTTCCAGCCGATTTCGGAATGCTGGTCTATGCCGTTATGTTATACGCGTCAGCAGTCTTTGCCTTGCAGCAGGCCGCTTCGATGGCGGCGAAGAGCACCGCCGGTTCGATGGGCTTCGTCACGTAGCCGTCCATTCCGGCGTCCAGGCAGCGTCCCTGGTCGCCCTTCATGGCGTGCGCCGTCATGGCGATAATCGGAATGCGCCTCCCCGTCTTTGCCTCGCGGATGCGCAGCGCCGCGGTGGCCTCGAAACCATCCATTTCCGGCATCTGGACATCCATCAGGACCAGGTCGAACGGGAGCGCATCGGTCAAACCTGCGTCGAACATTTCGAGCGCCTCCCGGCCGTTGCCGGCCACCGTGACGATATGACCGCGACGTCCGAGGAGCTTTCTTGCAACCAGTTGATTGACGGCGTTGTCTTCGGCCAGCAGTATCCGCAACGGGCGCAAGGGGGCTGCCTGGTTTACTACTTCTGGCGGTGGCGCCGAAGTCACGGGTTGCGCAATGGCCCAGCCCGATTGGAGCGCATTCCGCAGCGCTGTCCGCAGCTCGGCCCGCCGTACCGGTTTGGTCAAGCAGGCTGAGACCCCTTCCTGCCGGCAGCGTGCAACCTCGCCTTTTTGTCCGGAGGAGGTCAGCATCATCACTACCGATCGCGCCAGCCCCGGCGATTCGTGGATTCTGCGGGTGAGGGCGAACCCATCCATTCCGGGCATGTGGAAATCGGTGAGTACCAGGCGGAACGGGCCGCCTGCCCGAACAGCCTGCTCCAGCAATTCGAGCGCGGCCGGCCCATCCGCCGCCAAGCCAACCTTCATACCCCAACCCGACAAGGTCTCCGCCAGGGTCCGCCGATTGATGGGGTTGTCGTCCACCACCAGCACTGAGACTCCATCCAACGAATCGGCCTCCCGGTTCGGCAATGGCAACTCTATGGCTGCGGTCTGGACCTGGCTGGTGAAGTGAAAGGCGCTGCCGCGGCCCAGTTCGCTCTTCACCCAGATTTTGCCGCCCATCATGGCGACCAACCGGGAGGAGATGGTCAAGCCCAAACCGGTTCCGCCGTACTTGCGCGCCATCGACGCATCCGCCTGGGAGAAGGCTTCGAAGATCAGCCGCTGCTTGTCAGGCGGAATGCCGATCCCGGTATCGCTGACGACAAAGTGCAGGGTGAGGCCGCCGGCCGCTTCCCCGTCATGCATGATCTGCAAGCGCACCTCGCCTTGTTCAGTGAATTTGAGGGCGTTGCCGAGCAGGTTGGTGACTATCTGCCGGAGGCGAGTCGAATCGCCGTGGACGAACGCCGGCACGCCCCGGCAGATTTCGCATGTCACTTCGATGCCTTTTTCGGAAGCTCGCAAACCGAACGCTTTCACCGCCTCCTCGGCCCACTCGTGGACGCCGAAATCCGTCGCATCCAGCTCCAGCCGGCCGGCTTCGATTTTGGAGAAATCGAGAATGTCGTTGATGATGGTCAACAGAGCATCGGCCGAATTGCGGGCTACCCCCAGGCACTCGGCCTGTTCCGGGGGAAGCTCCGCTTCCAGCGCCAGATCGATCATGCCCATGACGCCATTCATGGGAGTGCGGATCTCGTGACTCATGTTGGCCAGGAACTCGCTCTTGGTCAGGCTGGCGGCTTCGGCGCGCTCCTTAAGGCCTTCCATACGCCCGAGCTGGTTCCGTATGATTGCCGTTTGTTGCCTTACGCGCAGACGAAGAAGATAGATCCAGCCGCAGGCGACGATAGTGGCGCCTAGAGCTGTCCCCAGCATGGCCTGCATGCGCTGAAACGTCCACCAGGGTGGCGCCGCCACAACGAAAATGGCGCTCGGGCCGGCGAGGAGAATACGAAAAGCCACGGGCCGGCTGTAACTATCGAAGGCGACGATGCATACGCCGGTGAGGCGCAGCACGCTTCCGGCCTCAACCCGGCCTAAGACGCGGGCCGGCATCGGAAGATTTGCGGTGAAATCTCCGCCCGGCGAATGCAGAACGAAGGTTGATCCCTCGGGTCCCACTGAACTCTTGAGAAGCGTGCCTTCAATCCGAACCAGTTTAAGATCGAACCTGGTGGTGGTGTGCAGGAAAACGGTCGGATCACCGCTGGGTTCGGCCGCTTGCGCCAGAATCTGTTCCCCGGTTACGGGCGTGGCGGGCATCTGAGGACCGCTGGAGTTGAAGCGGCAGCTTGCGTCAACAACGCCGGGTCTGCCATCGACAAGACCACGGAAGCCGACCACGTCGATAACATCGCCCGCGTGCGGCGAACAGGCCGGAAACGATTCGACGGCCAGGCTGGCGTCCAAATCCGACAAATAGATTCGCGGGCCAGGTTCCATTGCAGCGACCGCGCCGCGAATGTGGATTTGAGCCTCCAGATCGGACGCCACATCGTACTGTCCGATGCTGTTCAGAGGAAGCACGGAAAGGGAATACGGGTCGCTGGGGGCCGGCCTCAACACAGATACGTTTTCGGGACCCGGCACAAAGAGCTTCACGCCGCGCGCCTGGCGGCGATCGTTGTACAGAGCGCTTAGAGCGCCGCGCACCGCGATTTTAGAGCCGACCAGCAGATGCCGCCAACCAGCATACTCGCGCATAATGATCAGGATCTTGCCGCCCTCGGTGGTCAGGTTCAGTTGAACGCTGCCGGAGGTTGCCTGTACGGATCGAACAGTCCCTTCCACTTCGGCCCAGTAGCACGCCCATTTGCCGGTGATGAGCTGGTCGAATGGAATTCGCTTGGGAACCGGTAACGCTCCCTCTCCGAGAATCTTGAACTTGCCGTTTTTGAGACAGGGAGAGAAATCCCCGGCGGTGGTGATCCCGCGGACCTCGATGATTTGGCCGGCGTGCAGCTCGGGCTCGGAGCCGGTCGGATCGAAGTAGACGAATGTTCCAGCCGTGGCATCTTGAACGAATATGTGTCCAAGCTTGACATCTCCGTAGGTGACTACGCCACGGATGACCGCGGGATACCCTTGCTGGGCCTGTTCCATGGAAAGTCCATTGACTTGAGAGGCGTGAGTTAAGGGTCGAGGGATTTTGGCCTCCGCGCTCGCGCCGACCCCGGTGACGGCGAAAAGCAGTCCCAACACGATCGTCGTAGTCAGAGTTTTCACCCGGGTTGCGCTAACCTCTGTTAGTCATATCGGCGTAACGATCGGCAACCATTAGGGCTGCTTAACCGTTTTGGGGGCCTGGCTCAGAAAGCGGTTTAACATGTCGCATTCACGTTTAACGTGTCGCCTTCACAGGGTTATGGCTCCGAGGCCGGCGCGAGCCAAATTGGTTCGGGTGTGGTGAGTGGGGTCGCTTTATATTCAATTGTCAAAGAACTGGTGGGAACGGCTGGGCGAAATGCGTCGAGAGCCGGGGCGCGGTTTTCGGGTAGTGCCGGAGCGCGACCGGGGGGTCGCGCGCGGACCGGGGGGGCCGCCCTACTTTTGAGTTACGCGGCTGCGGGCATTTGGCGACCTGACTTCGGGTTTACGCGGGTTTTCGCGTAGTCGCGGGCCTCGTTCAGGCGCTGATTCCGGGCGATCAGAAGGGTGATTGCGGCGGGTGAAAAAACAGAATCCGTTCCCAGGAGTTCGGGTGGGAAATCGGCTACCGCATCGTACTTTTCGCCTTTGCTCTGTGCGAGTTGGGCTAGGAGCACGGCCTCTTCGAGGGCTTGATCGCGGGCGGCTTTGCGCTCGGCCCGCAGGGTGCGCAGTTCGGCCATATTCCTCTCAATGGTGCGGTTGATGCGCTGCTCATAGAGAGCGAGAAGCAGGAAATTGTCGTTCTGGGCGAGCCAGGTGCGGGCTTGCATGAGGGCATCTTCAATGACAGGCTGGGCTGGGTCTTCGGTTGTGGCCACGCCGGGATTGCTGGGATTGCCGGCATTGAAGCCGAGCATGTCCTGCTGGCGCTGGCCGGCGGCGAACATAGCGGATTCGATGGCGCGGGCGCGCATGAGGCGCCAGCGGTTTTCAGCGATGGATTGGGCGAGATCGATTTCGAGGGCGCCGACGGGGGCGAGGGCTTCGCAGATGCTTTTGCAGTGCGCGTCGAAGGCGGTTTGCTCCGCGGCGGTGAAAAGGTGGATCTGACCGGTGAGGCCGTGTTTGTAGGCGTTGAGACGAGTGCGCTGCGTGCCGGCCTGACTGCCGGGTGCGGCAGGGCGGGTGGATTGAGTGGGATACTCGGCGTCGTGCCTGGCGATGGCCTCGGCCATTGCCTTCGCTTTGTCGAACATTGGTAATACCTCTATTCACAGGAGAGCATGGCGACATCGGGCTGCAAGGGAGGAAGGGCGGCATGTGGTTGAAAGGAAAGGGCAACTTTATTTTTGGAGCGCGTGATCGGGTTTCCGCCCAGTCTCAGAATGCCTGCCGGCGGCAGGGATTAGCAGCGATCGCTTGGTAGGGCGGAAGGGTGAATGAAGGAAATGACGGCCACAGTTAAAAAACGCAGTCCAGCTCCAATACCGCCGAGCAGGTCGACCACGCCGGACCGGTCGGTAGAGGCGAAGCTCGCCAGGTACGTAGCAAACCTTGTGAGCGTGGGCCGTTCGACGCGCTATCGTCGCGTAGTCCGTCGCTCGAGTGAACACTACGACGTTTGATCGGCATAGGGGCGGCGGTCACCCGCCGACCCCTGCCACACCACCGTGCGTACGGGTCCGTACACGGCGGTTCGAGTCGGTTACGCTAGCAGTCCTCGAACAATGAAGGAAGTCGGAGCGATTTGAAGTATGCATTGGAAAGCCCCACGGACAGGGCTACCGCGCCCAACGGCGAGTGCAGGACGGATTGAGCCTCGACCGCCAAGCTGCTGTTCGCGCTCCGGCAAAGGAACAAGATTCCGGCCTTCGCCTGCCCTTGGTTCACTTCCAGGCCTGCCGGAGGCAGGGCGTGCTGCGGCGCAGTTGGAACCGAAACCAGCCCTGTCGCACCTGCGCCAGAAATCAATCCCACTAAGACAGATGCTGAGCCGAGGAAACGCACGTCGCAAGAGCTGGCACGCTAAGTGCCACTTCGCAACGCCTTCGACCCTAGACCAATCGCCACCCCTGTGCATAGTAGCCATTTCGTACATGCCCCGTCCGGATTGCCCCTGGATGACGCGCTACTGGTACAAAGCCGGGCAGAGAAGCTACCGGTATCACGCCTTTAACACTCCTCGCGGACCGGCGGTAGTGGATCAGTTTGAAGTCCAGTTTCGACCCCTCGCGGACGTCGCCTCACTCGCCAATGGAACGAATGAGCCGCGCCGGATTTCCTCCGACAAGAGTATTCGGGGGAACGTCCCTGGTGACTACCGAACCTGCCGCGACGACCGAATTCTCGCCTACTGTTACGCCACCGATGATGGTCGCGCCGGCTGCGATCCACACGCTTTTCCCGATCACGATAGGCTTTCCGATTGTGGCGGCGCGACGCCGCGAGGGTTCAAGGGGATGGCCCGTCGTGATGATGCTTACGTTTGGCCCGATCATCACATCGTCTGCGATATCGAGGCCGCCAAGGTCATAGAAAGTGCAGTTCTGATTTACGAAGACATTATGGCCGACGCGGATTTCGTCCCCACCGGCAGTATAAAATGGCGGGATCAGTAAAAAGCTCTGGTCTACCTTTTTACCGATAAGCTCGCTGAACAAAGCCCGAATTTCGTCCGCATCGTTGAACGTCAAACGGTTAAGTGCGGCGGTGATCGCTATCGCTCGTTTGACGTTTGCCAACATGGCCGCCGATTCCGGCGTCCTGCTGTAAATTATCCTGGCGCGATCGTCATTCGGCATTTGTTATTTTCCTCGGGTTGCGGTTGAGCTTGCGTTTCGGCGCACGAAAGCCGCGCCGAGCTTGGTTGAGTATAGCCACAAAGCTGAAGGGGTCAGAATCCGCCGACCCGTTCCAAGGCGGGTTTCGCGCGCTCATGACGCGGTTGCCCCGGGATGGGCGACGCTCAGGACGCTCTGGCATCCACCAGCCCCCGTCTGCTACGCTCAGTATCAGATTTGCACGGAAACAGGAGGATAAGTGCGCATCGCTGAGGTAGATCGGAAGACATCGGAAACACAAATCGCGTTAAGGTTGAACCTTGATGGAACCGGCAAATCCGAAATTGATACCGGAGTCGGTTTTCTCGATCACATGCTGACGCTCTTCGCGAAACATGGCATCTTCGATCTGACTGTGAAAGCCCACGGCGACCTCCACATTGACTCGCACCACACCGTCGAAGACGTCGGCATCTGCCTCGGACAAGCCATCACCAAAGCGATCGGCGACAAGGCCGGTATTCGCCGGTATGGCCACTTTACCCTTCCCATGGATGAGACCCTGGTGACCGCGGCGCTGGACCTGAGCGGACGCCCCTACACCGTCTGGCAGGTTACGCTTCCCAATGAAAACCTCGGGATTTTCAATTCCGTGCTCGCCGAGGAATTCTGGCGCGGCGCTGCCTCCAACGCCCTGATGAATTATCACGTCATATGCCACTACGGCCGTAACGCCCACCACATCATTGAGGCTATCTTTAAAGCCTCGGCCCGAGCATTGCGCCAGGCGGTTGAAATCGATAGCAGAGTCTCGGGCATTCCATCCACAAAGGGCACGCTGAATACGTAATCCTAACCGAGGTCATGCGTGGTTTTGCGCGGGCGCCAACCGGACATCGTAGAGTTAACCCGTAAGCTGTCCGGCGCGCCGGGCGCATACGTACTGTTAGGCGCGGCGGGCTGCGGAAAAACCGCCCTCGTTTCCCACCTCGCCGACGAGCTCACTGCCGACCCCCAAACCCTCTTGCTCGCCTATTCGGTCGACGCCGAGCCGGACAGCCACTTTCATTGGCGGCGCAGCCTCAACTGGACCTCGCTCGGCGCCTTACTCGATGCCATCGAGGCCGACCTGGAACCGGCTGCCGGCGCAATCTCGCCCGTTCCTTTAGACCAGCTAGACCAGCGCGACCGCATCACGCAAAGGATCGTCTCGGCCGCCGGCGTGAACCGCCGCGTTGTGATCATTGTTGACGCCCTAGAGCAACTTCTGCACGATGGAGTGGCTCGCCGCCGGCTGCTGGACATTTGCCGAAGTCTCCCTCCCGCTTGCCACATCTTGTTAACCGGCCGCAGCAGCCTGGTATTCCTCTATCCGGAGCTGTGGTCCGTCGCGGAGCGCATCCCCCTGGAAGGACTCTCGTTTCCGGCCTTCCAAGAAGTCATCCGCGACATGGGCGTCGCGCTCTCGAGCGACGATAGCCGGCGCCTCTTTCGCGAGTTTGGCGGCATGCCCGGCAGTATTCACGCCTTGCGCGTCGCTCCTCAACCCCGCAAGCTAAATGACTTTGGCCGAACCGTAGAAGAGACGTTGGTTAGAGCCACGATACGTCAGATCAAACGGCTCACCGGCGCCGAGCAGGCGAGCGTCGAAGCAGCGTTAAAAATACTCGCCGTCAGCCGTGAAGCCATCGGAATAGCGGATCTCTTCCGGCTGCTTCGCAAAATCCCTCTCTCCGCACGGCCGGAAACACCGGAGACGCTGTGGACGCAGCTCGCCGAAAGCGGCATCTTAGAGTTGCGCGCCTCCGGCGAGGAAAATTCAGAAGACGACCGCAAGCTGAAGCTGCGCAGCGAGGCCCTTCGCGATGCCTTAAAACGCTTCTACTTCGCCGACAACCTAATCGACGTCCACGCAATTCTCGCCGAGCAGATGGACCGGCGCTACCCGTTCGACCGGCACAACAAGCTCTACCATGCGCTCGAGGCTTTCCGCGATACTCCCAAAAAGCTCGCCGAATTCACCCAAGCGATTCCCTGGCTCGACGTGCTGAACGATGCGCTGCGCGACGACTGGCAGAAGGAAGATAATCTGCTGCTGCTCGATTTCACGCACCTGCTGGAAAATCTTCCCAGGCAAGCAAGTAAGACGCTTGCCAGACGGCTTTTAAAAAGCAATCTGAACTTTACGAAGCTGGAAACGACGCATAGGTTGAGGCTCGAAGAGTTGTTAAGCACGGCCCGCAATGCGTCCTCCATGCAGACAACCTCCTCGGCCGAACCCCCGCTGCGCATTCTTCTTGACGTCTGGCCCGGCTACTTTCCCATCTTCGCGATGCAAAAAGAACTGCACGCCTATGGCGTCGATTTCGGCATCGTGCACAGTTCCGCCCTCAAGTATCAGATGCTGCTCGAAGGAAGCGCCGACCTCATCGGAAGCACTCCCGGCTGTCTGAGCACGCTGCCGCACGAACGGCTTCGCCGCTATGAATTGATGGGCGTGCTGAATCGATCGGACGGAAACGACCAGATCTTAGCGGACAATCGCGCGCTTCAGATCGTCGAGGGCAAGTGGAACGGACAGGCGCAGCCAGGTAAAACGCCCCGCGCCCTCGTGGTACGCGGAAGCACCGGCCACCTCTTCCTTCTTTGGTATCTCAGCCGCCTCAAAATCGCGCCCTCGCAAATCGAAATCGAATACGCGCAGGAATATGTAGGCCTGAACAAAACTGCGCTCGATTCGGAAAGATTTAATCTCATCTCCACCTGGGAGCCCTTCGCATCCCTGGCTATGGAAGGCCGTCCATCGTTGCAGCCGGTATTCCGCAGCGACCAACAACCGAGCGTCGTATTCGACATTCTGATCGCCCGCCGCGAGGGCGCCCAAATACTCAGCCGCGACCCGCGTCTTCAGCACTTCTGGCGCATTTACGATTCCTGCGTGGCCACTAAGCGTCTCGCGGATCGTACCACCTCGGAGGAACTCATCGGAAAGTACAAGCTGGATGCGGAGAAGTATCACCTCTGGATTGAGCGGATGCACTTCTTCAATGCGCAAGAGCGCTATCAATTCTTTTCGGGCAGCCACCAGGATTCGCTTCCCGCCGTCCTGGAACGAATCGCCGCCACCTGGTCTACAGCGGGTGAATCCGTTCACGCGGCGGACGGCGAGTGGCGGCAGGATCTTCGCCAGCTTGCGGCCAGCAGGCCTCATTGGATATTTGCCCCATTCGAAAACGCGCACATCCCCAGCAGCGCCAAATCCGCGGAGGCGCGGGACAACGTCGAACAGGTACGCCAGTCCCTCGGCCAGCGTGTTCAGGCTCGCATTACGAGTCTTTACGACAAGCGCGATCACGAGGTTGAGCATGAAAAAATGCTCGCGCCGGCCAAGAAATGGAAAAAGGATAGCGACGAATATCGTCGCGAGCTCAGGGCCATCCATGAAAAGTGGCAGCCTCTGATTGACGCGGCGGAGGCCCATCAGCGTTTGTTGCAAAGCGCCCAGACGGCATCGGATATGCAGCCCGTGAGGAATTGGTTGGAGGACGAAATAACATGGAGCGGCACGGACTCTGCACAAGGCTTCTAGGCAGGCTTTCGCCCACGTTCGCCAGCTTCGTGGCGGGCATCTTTCTCAGCACTGCCACAAACTTATACACCAACTACGTCTTTGACGCATCGTGCCATTGTTTTCGCCGTATTTTTCTGTCGGCAACACTCTTACTCGCCGGCGCCTGTCTTCTATCCATGGTTTCCTGGGTACTGCAGGAAATCTTTGAAACAGCTGTAAAAAATGCGCCTGCCACCATCTCGGCTCATCAGCGCCAGCGCGATAAGGAGGCGCTCATAGAAGCACGGGGATGGCGGTTTCTTCTTTCCAGCATCCTGGCACTGGCGTGCATTGTCGCCGGTCTGGCCGCGCTTCAATGGAAAACGCTCGACCCGCCAACCCCGGCGCCTACAGCGGCCGTTCCCGCTCCGGCGCAGCCCGCCCCGGCGCAACCCCCAAGTCCGGCGCCAAAATGATCGTCATCGCCTCCAGCCGCACGGTCCATCGTGCAACTCGCCTCGTCTTCTTCATGGCCGGAGCCACGCTGGCTGCCTGGGCGCCGCTTGTTCCCTTCACGAAGAGCAAGCTCCATATCGACGACAGTTCGCTGGGTCTGCTGCTCTTGTGCTTCGGGCTGGGCGCGATTGCCATGATGCCGCTAACCGGAGTGTTGGTGGGCCGCTACGGCTGCCGCCGCATTATCGAAGTCGCCGCCTTTTGCGCGTTTCTCGCGTTGCTGTGCCTGGGCAATGCGCCCACTGCGCCACTGCTGGCGCTCTCGCTGGCCATTTTCGGAGGAGCCGTGGGCTCTTTAGATGTAGGCATCAACATGCAAGCCGTCCTCGTCGAAAGCGCCAGTGGGGTTAGCCTCTTGTCCGGCTTCCACGGCCTCTTCAGCGCCGGCGGCATTGGGGGAGCGGCCGTCATGAGCGGCTTGCTCAGCCTCGGCTGCCCTGGCCCCCTCGCCGTTGTCTTTATGGTTCTGCCGCTGATCGGCATTTTGTTATGCGCGCGCCCCTCGCTGCTTCCCGATGGCAAACGCGGCAGACATGCCGCACGCGCTTCCGGCAGCGGATTCAAACGGCGCATCCTGCTTCTCGGCCTGCTCTGCTTTATTCTGTTCCTCGCGGAAGGCTCCATGCTCGATTGGAGCGCATTATTTCTTATCGAGAGGACGGATTCCCCAGCCAGGAGCGCGGGCTTGGGCTACACCGTCTTTTCGGCCGCCATGACCATCGCGCGGCTTGGCGGCGACCGTGTCATCCAACGCCTGGGCGAGCGAACCGTGATGTTCCTCGGTTCTCTTCTGGCCGCAAGCGGTTATTTTTTCGCCATCTTATTTCCCGTAAGCGCCATCGCGTTATTGGCCTTCGCTTTAATCGGCATGGGTATCGCCAATATCGTACCCATGTTGTTCACTTTCGCAGCGGAGCAGGGCGAATCCATTGGACGCACAATTTCCTTCTTGACGACGCTGGGCTACACGGGTCTGCTGGCGGGCCCGGCGCTGATCGGCTTTACCATCGATCATGCGGGCTACAATGCGGCATTCGCGGGTATAGCAATCCTGCTCTTACTCGTGTCCGCGTCCTACCGCGTGGCTCCGGCCCGCCATTAACTATAAGACGTCGCGTGAATCGCATACGGCTCCGAAACGGTGCGATGCTGGAATGGTGGCGCGCCCGCCGACCATCTTTTCCGCGCGAGCCGAAGAATAACAGTCGGCTACGGGCATCTGGCGGCTCGCCCTCGCAAGGCCCAGTTGGCGCTTCTACTATAAATGGCCGTAGTTCCGAAACGTAGTTCCGAAACAGCGCTAGACTGTCGTTTCAATGTTAAAATGATCGGCTCGATTATTACACAGGGCCAAGCAGTCGCTTCGTGAGGGAGAATCTTATGCTACTGAGGTTTTCGTTGGTTTGCGCCGCATTGCTCTCTGTCGGCGCGGCTGCGGCATTCGGGCAGCAACCGGCACAGGAGAACAGCGTGCCGCTCATCCAGCCGGGAGCACCCGGAAAGCCCGAAAAGATCCTTACCCCGGCCACCACGGCCGGCACCGGCCAGCAAGGGCCGACCGAGGCTGACGTCAAGTTCATGCAGGGGATGATCATGCACCACAATCAGGCAGTGGAGATGGTGGCCCTGATGCCAGGGCGAACCAAGAACCCCAAACTGTTATCGCTCGGGCAGCGCATCAGCATCTCGCAGACCGACGAGATGAAGTTCATGAAGCGTTGGCTCACCTATCGCGACAAGCCGCTCACCGAGATGGGAGATATGCCCGGCATGAGCCACATGGACATGCCGCTGATGCCCGGGATGTTGACGCCCAAACAGATGGATGCCCTGCGCAAGGCGAGCGGCGCCAAGTTCGACCAACTCTTTCTGACCGGAATGATCCAACACCACGGCGGCGCGCTGACGATGGTCAAGGACCTCTTCGACACGCCCGGCGCGGCCCAGGACATGCAGTTATTCGACTTCACCGCGGATATCGGCGTCACCCAGCAGGGTGAGATCGACACGATGCGAAACATGTTAGCCAAGGAGAAATAGGAATGCTCATCAACTCACCATCGCTGCGCCGGGCCGCCCTGGCAGGTACGCTGTCCCTGATCGCCTCTTCGGCGTGCTTCGCACAGATCCCGGCGGGCCCGGCAAAGCCCACGGTATACAATAACCCCCAGATTCCCGACGATCCGCGAGTCGGACTGAAGGGCGGCATCACGGACGCCGGCGTGGCTGCGTTAGGCATGGAACTCGTGGTCAACCTGCCCAAACCTACCGGCTTTGCCGCCGGCACCACTCCGCAGGACGCAGCCCCTCCGCCGACCCCGCCGCCACCGGTTCCCGGCGCGCCCGCCCGTCCTCCACGCGCTGGATCGTACGGCTCGACCAACTCCGATCTGGCCTTCAGCGGCAACCATGTCTTCGTCGGCAACTATAACGGCCTGAACTTTTACGACATCACAGATCCCACCAAGACCAGGCTCTCGACCTCGGTGATGTGCCCCGGCGCTCAGGGAGACGTATCGGTGTATGGCCACCTTCTCTTCATGTCGGTGGAAGCGACCGGCGCACGCGTCGATTGCGGTACACAGGGCATTCCGCTGCCTCCCGGTTACGTTCCACCGGCGCCACCGCCTGCTGCTGCGGGCGATGCAAGCGCTACGGGCGACGCGGGCGCTGCGGGCGGACGAGGCGGAAGAGGCGGGCGAGGCGGCGGAGGGAGAGGACGTGCGATGGCGCCGCCGAGCCCGGACCGGTTCCGCGGCGTGCGCATCTTCGATATCAGCGACCTGGCCCATCCGAAGCAGTTGCCGGGCGTCCAGACGTGCCGCGGCTCGCACACCCATACCTTGATAGTGGATCCGAAGGACAAGGACAACGTCTATCTGTACGTCTCCGGCTACTCAGCCATCCGTTCTCCCGAGGAACTCGCCGGCTGCTCCGGCGGCGGCGTTGACGATCCGAACACTGCGATGTATACCATCGTCGTGATCCAGGTCCCGCTGGCGCACCCCGAGCTGGCCAAGGTGGTCAACAGCCCGCGCATCTTCTCGGACGAGACCACCGGAGCGATGAATGGTCTGCACGTCGGCAACCTGCACGGCGAAGGCGCACCCGCCACCGACGTCAGCGGTTGCCACGATATCACCGCATACCCCGAGCTCGGCCTGGCCGCCGGCGCCTGCACGCGGGTGGGCATCCTGCTCGACATCCGCGACCCGGTGCACCCCAAGCGCATCACCGCGGTCTCCGATCCCAACTTCTCCTTCTGGCACTCGGCGATGTTCAATAACGCCGGCGACAAGGTGATCTTCGACGACGAGTGGGGCGGCGGTTCGCAGCCTCGCTGCCGCGCGCAAGACCCGATGACGTGGGGCGCGGATTCCATTTTCACCCTGAAGAATAAAGAGCTTACCCTGGGCAGCTATTACAAGATGCCGGCGCCGCAGACCGAGAATGAAAACTGCACGGCCCACAATGGATCGATCGTCCCCATCCCTGGACGCGACATCGAAGTGAAGTCCTGGTACCAGGGTGGCATCTCGATCATGGACTTCACCGATGCGACGCACCCGTTTGAGATCGCCTACTTCGACCGCGGACCGCTGGACGACAAGAAGTTCATCGATGGCGGCGAGTGGTCGGCGTACTGGTACAACGGCTACATATATGGCTCGGAGATCGCCCGCGGCTTGGACGTTTTCAGGCTGACGCCGAGCAAGTACGTCAGCCAGGCGGAGATCGACGCGGCGCAGCAGGTGCATCTCGACGAGTTCAACGCACAGGCTCCGACGAGGATCGTCTACCCGGCGAACTTCGTCACCGCCAAGGCCTACGTCGACCAACTTGCCCGCACCAATGCCCTCACCGCGGAGAAGGCAACGGCGATCAAGACGGCGATGGACAAGAAGAACGCCAAGGAGTTAAAAGCCTTCGCGACGACCCTTGAGAAGAGCGCAGCGACGGCAGCGACTCCGGCGGATGCAAACCGCATGACGCTGCTGGCTGAAATTCTGAAGAAGTAAGAAATTTCAAACGTAGTATGCCGACCACCGGATGCAGTGGTCGGCTCGCTCTAAGAGCATTGGCTCGACGAAGCGGGTCTTGATCTTCTGGTGTTGACGGCGAGTGGGCGGAACGAGGTCGAGCGCGAACACCGGATGATCGCCGACCGGCGGCGGTCACTCTGCCGGCGGACCGCGGTGCGCGATTGGCTTTACGCCGCTCGCCGTGCGACACGTGGAATCGCTACTGGCGGCTCGCAATCGTTGCGCTCCCACTTGTCTTTTGCGTGGGCTTCCGCTACCGGCTGCCATTGCATGTTTTCGGGCGCATCAATCCCGCAGCACGCCAAAGGCTCCACGTGGTCGAGAACGTATCCCGGACACGGCCCTGTACGGCCAGCCGTTGACGGGCAGGGCTGTTGAGCCGGGAAGGCGCGGCGGGCGGCCGTGCTCCGAGGCGCGATACCTGCGCCGGGCGCCGCTCTCGTGTATGCCTTTACGACCGCCCGTCCTTGCGTACATACATCCTTGCGTACATACATAAGAGCGAACCTGAACCGTTCTGGCGGGCTCCGCGACTATGGATTGGCCGGCGGCTTGGCAAATCGGGAACAGGACGGCAAGAACCAGATATGCCACTGATTGGCGGATTAGTTTGATCGTAATAGGGCCGCGATCGCCAATCCCTGTCCACGCCGAAGCAGGCTAATACCCTAATTGCGGAGATGACCGAACTTCAACGCTCCAATGCCGAACTTCGCGTGGTACTGTGGCTCCACGGAATGTCGAAGTTGAGAATTCTCTCGTTATGACACTTGGATTTTTGTTCATTCGCGCGGGGGCACAAGGGGAGGAAGAATCCCCGAGCGGCATTTACTCGTGAAGTTGGCCACACGCTTGCACCGCTGAGCGTTGCTGGTTAAATATCAGCATGCAGATTTTTGAAATAGACGGTCAGGGCGTCAAACAATTCATTGAGCTTGGCTTAGCGTTCCTGCTTTCCGCTGCCATCGGTGTGGAGCGGGAGGTGCGCCACAAGAGCGCGGGCCTGCGTACTTACACCGTTGTCGGCACAACGGCTGCCCTTTTCCTGCTGATCTCGAAGTACGGTTTCACGGATGTGCTCGCCAAGGATCTTGTTGTCCTTGATCCCTCCCGCGTTGCGGCGCAGATCGTTACCGGCATCGGCTTCATCGGAGGCGGCCTCATTTTCGTGCGAGGAGACAGGGTCAATGGTCTCACGACCGCCGCTACCGTTTGGCTTGTCACGGGAGTGGGGATGGCGTGCGGCGCGGGCCTGCCGCTTCTCGCCCTAGCTGTCACAGTCGCTTATTTTGTTGTGGCTTTCGTCTTTCCCCTCTTGATGCGTTTCCTTCCCGGCGCGCCGATCCCACCCGAGCAGACCACGGCTTCGACGCATGATTAGCAAAACGTCCGCTCCTGAAGCGTGACGGGGTTGAGGGTCTCGCTTGACGGGATCGCCCCCGGCTTGGCCGGGCTCTCTCCAGCGCGATAGCTACCGATATTGCCGCGTATGGTTCCGTTAGAAGGGACCATGCTGGCCGAGGTTCACCCTCAATGCGATCCGATATAATCGCCGAATCAGGCCGAATGTTCTGGGGGAAAATGAACCGGCGCCTGCCTAACGAAAACGGACGCCAATGCAAAGGGACATTGAGGGGCGATTCTGCTGCGTAAGATGCTTCCAGAACCCGTGGCTTCGAAACCGCGTGGAAGAACACGGTTCTGGACAAGGTCCTTGCATGTATTGCGGGGTGGAGGGTTGTTTCGCCCCGGTGAGGAGGTTCGCGATGCGCAAACCCGGACAAGGTCTCGCTGATCTACGCCCGGAATCCGCTCATGCGCAGCCTGATGTCGAAGACGCAGCCGAATCGAAAAACTGGCGCCGCTGGCCAAGGCCGGGCGCCGATTCTGCACGACTGTGTGGGTCTCGACCCGTGGCTCAAGGACCAGACGCGGGTGGTGGAGAAGCGACACACGGAACTCGGCGGGAAGATTGCGGTTCTGGTGACCGGGAGTGCGGGCCATTTCCCGCTCCAGCCGGAAGACCCGAAGCCGATCGTCGATTTCATTGTGAGCCACCAGAACTAATTCCGAACAAAAGGAGCCATGCCAACATGAGAAATCCACGTTTGCATCGTATATAATGCGAACGTGATCCGAGACGCGTTGCATGGGCTGACAGCAATTCATTTCGGCGACCTGCCCGCCGACGCCACCCCCAGGCGCAGAACTCAGCGCCAAGTAATCCAACCTATCAAAATTATGACTACTAACAAACTAAAGTTACCTAAGACGGGGAGCAAGGACGTGCCGAGACAGGATAACAACAGGCCTGCAGCTTTTGTATTAGTGGCTGTTATATTTGCATGCTTTTCCGCCGGGACAAATAAGGCTTATGCCCAGGAGCAGAAACAGAAGGTGATTTATTTCCTCTCGGGCCTCAGAGATCATGCAACCACACTCGCGGGCAGGCATGAAGTAGCGAAGGATCTGCTGGTGCTGCAGGATTGCATGAACAACGCATCCAACATCAAAGGGGTAAAGATCGTAACCAAATATATCGAAGCAAGGACGGCGCTCGATGTGGAAGACATTAAGGATGCGGATGCGCTAATTGTGGAAAGCAGTTCTGCGAGCAGTTCACAAAAGCGGACGCATCCGCTTTTCCCGCCCCTGGCGCCAGGCGTAAAAAATTACGACGAGGCGACCTTGGATTATCTGAGCCAGTTGGACGGTCTGCATAAAGCCGGCATGGGCATCATGATCTTGCACTGGGGTATAGCTGTTAACAACGAACAAAATCCGAGGGCGCGCGACTATTATTTAAACTGGTTCGGGCAGACCGCTATGGAAGGCTTCACCCAGAACCCCCTGGGTTTCTGGATCGTGACGCCCATCGAAAGCGCCAAGAAGCATCCCATTCTGAGCGGGGTTGGCCGATGGATCTACAAGGATGAGATATTTTCACGGCTGGTGGTTAATCCGGGCGATCCGTACCGCACCGACCTGCTGATTGGGGAATCACCGGAAACCAACCAGAGCGAGGCCGGCTCACCCCGGGGGGTCATCGGCCCGCGGGGCATCGCCTCCGCCTATGAAAAAGGCAAGGCACGGGGCATTCTCTGGGGCGGCATGGATTTCCATTCCGCGCTGCTGAATGAAAACTACCTGCGCTTTGTGCTGAATGCGATCACCTGGACCGCCGGGATCGAGGTTCCCGCGGGCGGTGTAAAAACGACTGCCAAACAGTTGCAACTGGCGCCCATAAACAAAACTTACGAAAACACGATAAAACCAGATGGATATGTCGAGGTTAAATTGCCGGACGGGGTTATCATACACTGATCGATTTTCACGCAGCGCAACTGCCATTCACGCTGCCGATGAAATTCAGACAATCCGGCGACACGGCCGCACTGGGCATAGATTATCAACTCAGAGGCAAACTGGCGTTTGTCACCGCGGGTGCGCATGGGATTGGCGAGGCGATTCGCGCAGCTGCTCCCGATCTGCTGGTAGCCCAACTTCCGTTCGAATCGGAGGCGCATAACCTCCTGCAATTTCCGCATGGGCCGGCACTTGATTCCTCCGATCCACCCCGGAATCGCGTCCACCTTCCCCCGGAATCCGCAGCCCGGGCAGCCATGCACGCAGCCACATGGCGGACCGCGCCACGACTGTTACCGAGCACCGGCCCAAGGCGCATCAAACGGCATTTAGAGTGGACGCCCTCCCGGCTCGTGGACTGGGCCAAAACGATGGGCCCCGGAACAAGGCTACCGCTCCTGCCTGGGCATTCTGCGGCTGGGCAAACAGTACTCCGCGCAACGTCTGGAGGCCGCTGCCCGCCGAGCCATTGCCCTGAGAGCCTGTTAATGCCAGAGCGTGAAATCCGTACTGCAATGCAATCCGGACAGCCAGCCCATCGAACCGGCTGCCCAGCCCAAGCCGCCGCTCGACCATCCCAACATCCGCGGCGCAGAGTACTTCGATGACGCCGATGGCGAACCACCCACTTTGTCATAATCGCGAGGACTCCGGCAGTATATCGGCTTCGTCCGCGAGGCCAGGAAGCATTCTTCCAGAGTTCAGTCTGCGCGCGATGCAGTGGGTCATGATGGCCTCGATTCGTTGACGCTCGATCCAGCCGAAAGGTTTAGTCTTTCGGTATGACCGTCCTTCATCATTGACTATCGCGCTTACGGCGCGAGCGCCCGATCGCGCAAGGCTGCCATGAATGTCTATGAAAACGTTTCTGCCGCAGGAGTCTTCGGGAGACGATCCGCTGGCGATTGCCCAATTGCGCCTCCGTTGTGAATCAACGGAGTAAGGCAGCGCGGGGAGTCCACCCTATGGAGACGCGTACTGCGTCCTGCGAGTAATGGTAAGCCGCAGCTAGCAAACCTCCGGAATAGGTTAGGTGGGAATATTGCGTAACTAGAACAATGTGGGCGCCTATGGAGCGAGTCAAGCCGACCGTCGCATTCCAGCCGGAAGTATTCGCAAGGGCGCCGCCCTGTAACCATTGCCAGCCGAAGCTGCTATCGAGGCCCCAGGAACTGCCGTGCTGGCGCCAATGCCAAGCCGCATTAGCGGAGGAACTCGTTGAGGCCCCCACGCCGTACGAATCGCTCACAGCACGGTCAAACGAACCCAGGAAGGTGTGCGATAGGGTCTTATATGTCAAGCCGCCGCCGATCGCAGGCCCCGGCTTCGCTGGTGCAACCGAGGTCTGGCCCACGGCATTGACGAACCCTACTCCGCCGTGGAGTTGTACCACCCAGCGCCCACCCAAAGTCCTGCCGTAGGTAGCCAGGGAAGTGGTGGTGTAGGCGTCATATAACAAAGAAGAAGTTCGATTAGTGGTGACCGTGCCGCCGACTTGCGTAAGCGGCGAAAGCGAATAGGAAATGGCTACGCCCGCGTTGCCCGAGGTCGTATTGGGGATCACAGCCACATTGCCGCCCGCGGCCTGACTCTCCGAGACCTCCTCTGACCGGCCGGCGCCCCCACTGAAAGTCACCGAGAGACGGGGCGAATACGAATAGGCAAGGGAGACGCGCGCCGAAGTCGTAAACATTCGCTGCCCGTAAAGCAGGTTGGTCAGCGGCGACTGGGCCAGCGGCGAACTCGTGAGGATGGCTCCCAATTGGGGATTGTTGGCGAAGTTTGCCGACAGAAGGCCGGCCGCCAGACCGCTGAAAGTCGAGGATGTGGAGGCCACATTGCTCAGCGCGCTGGGAGTAAACAGCGACTCCTGCACACTGCTGAGATTGCCGGCCACCGAAAAGCCGAAGTTCCACTGGGGAGCGATCTTTCGGCTGGCAGTCAGGGAGAGCGCGTGATTCAAGGCGTCCAGAGAGGAATTTCGCACATAGCCTGTATACGACGGAGTATAGGTCAAGGAGAAACTGGTCCGTTCGGTGAATTTTGTCCAGTCGATTACGATGCTGGCTCCTGCGGCCAGGTCGGAAGGGAGGTTCGCTGAACTGGCCCCGATGCCGCCGCCACTGGGTAAAAAACTCGAATAATAAGCGGCGTAAGCGGAGACAGACCCGATTTCCAGCCCGCCGCCCGGTTGCGGGGCCGGAGCAGCAACGGCCGGAGCAGCCGTGGCCGCAGTATTACCGTTCTGGGCCCACAGCGCGCCGGTTGCGCCTCCCCAGACGAGAACCAGAACCGTCGCGCAACGAGCAGCGACCCTGGGCGAGATGCGGCTCCTTAGCGGCGGAACCGAGTTGTGGCGCATGTACCTATTCTCTTCCTATTGCGGCGGAACGTCATCTGCCGACAGCCGGTCCCCGCAGCGGCAGATGTATTCTGCAGTCGGGGGAGACATGGGCGCCGGCGACGGACATAATCTTCGGGGAAATCGGAATCAGATTGCCCGCGGCGGAGGCTGCGAGAGAATTAGCGATGGAAATAGCCGCTGTACTCGCGCCGGGAGCAAGCGCGGCAGTCACCTTTGCGATGACCCCGCTGGCGATGGTGTTCGCGTTAAACCCTACCGCCAGACAGTTGTACCCGGCCGCATTTCCGGCGCACATCGCGGTTTTTCCGGCCGATGTCAGCATAGGCCCATCGTCCACGGTGAGGCTGCGGATGTTTGAGGACGCATATTGAAAGGTCCATTGGACGGCCGCGGGCGCGGTTCCAGGCGATGAATACAGCGCAAGATTCAGCAGCGCAGACCCATCCGTGGAGATGGTTGGCGGAGACAGCACGAGACAGGTCTGCGCGGTCAATCCACTGGTCCCGAGAAGGATTGGAAGCCAGCAGAGGGCTTTTCGAGAGGCCGATCGGAATCCGGACATTTCAGCGGCCTCCCTTGGACATCTGTTCCAACGCCGCCTTGGCATCGGCGGCGTAAGGAAACTGCGGATCGGTCCGGAGCGCCGCCCGCAGAGACTGCCGCGCCAGATCGAACTGGCGCGAGGCCATATAGGCCATGCCCAGGTGGTAGTGGTAGATCGGGTTATTCGGGACCTTTTCCGCGGATTCCTTCAATTGCGTCACGGCGGAACCGAGCGATCCCAGTTTGTAGTAGGCCCAGCCAAGCGCATCCGCGGTGATGGGAGAGTCGGGCATTTTTTCTTTGGCGATTTGCGCCAGAGAGACCGCGGCATTGACTTCGCCGCCATGCTCCAGATAGAGATAAGCGAGCTCGTCGGCAACCATGGGAGAAGTGCGGTCGATTCCGTGGGCATTTTCACACAGCTTCTTCGCTTCTTCCCAGTTGCCTTCCTTTTCGTACTGGGTCGCCAATGCCATGTAGTTCAAAAGGCTGCGCGGATGCGCCACAATCGCCGCACGGAAATCCGCCTTGGCTTCTTCAACCGCTCCTCTGGCGAGATGAATGTTGGCCAGCAAAGTATAAGCATCGGGTGTCTTGGGATCTAGCGTGAGAGCCTGCCGAACGTTGGTTTCCGACTTCTCCAGGTCCTTCAGGCCGAAGTAAGCCACGGCCAGCAGGAAGCGCAGGCCGGCATTCTGCGGAAATTGCTGCACCAGACCTGTGATCCGCTGAAGCCCCTCCTGCATACGCCCCTCCTGGCTGTAAAGATTCAAGAGCGTGGCCAAGGCTGGGAGAGACGCGGGATCGCGCCGAAGAGTGTCCTGGAGAGCTGTTTCCGCCTGTCGCGCGTCTCCTTTCGCCATCTGGGCTTGAGCGCTGGCGAAGTAGGCAGAAGGCAGACCCGGGTCTGCCCGCCGCGCGTTTTCGGCCAGGCGCAATGCCTCGTTCTGGTTGCCGCTCTTCAGGCTCAGACTGGCAAGAGCGGCGGACGCCTGAGCCATTTGAGGTTGTAGCTGCAAGGCGCGGGAGAAGGAAACCTTGGCCAGATCCGGAAGTCCGGCGCCCCGTTGCGCAAGACCGAGAAAATAATGCGTGGCGGCCGAATTGGGCTCGCCTTTGACAGCAACTTCGAGGGCGGTCCGGGCCTTTTCGTACTGACCTTCGGAAAGCAGGATTCGGCCCTGCGACTCCAAACCTTGAGCATCAGCTGGGTAGGCGCTCAGGATCTCCCCATTGAGAGGCTTAGCTTCTCCGATCCGGTTCAGATCGAGGAGCGCTTCCACCAACTGCGCCTTGACGGAACTGTCCTTCGGATGGGCCGTCAGCAGCGAGCGGAATTCCGCAATGGCCTTTTCTCTCTGGCCGGAGGATGCATAAAAGCCCCCCAAAGCCCGATAGGCCTGCGGATCTTTAGGGGCGATTGTTTTCAAATCTGCAAAGAGCTTCTCAGCGCCGGCGGACTTGCCCATAGCCAAATAGATCCGCGCCAGCAAAAGTCGGGGGGGGACGGCGTGCGGATCCAGATCGCAGGCGACATGCATCTCGGTTTCGGCTTTAGCCATAGCGCCCTGCGAGAAGTAGAATTGGCTCAATGACATGTGGGCCTGAGCGGACTTCGGATTGATCTCCGTCGCCTTCCTGTAGGCCTCTTCCGCCTCGGCAAACCGGCCCGCGGCGCCATAGGCAGCGCCAAGCGCGGCATAGTTTTCGACCCGCTGGGGCTCCAGCGCAACCACCTTCTGAAACTCCCCGATGGCTTTCGGGAAGTCGCGGGTGAGGGTATACTTCTCACCCAATATCGTGTGAGCCCTGACGTTTCCCGGCTGTGCGTCGATGACCTTCTGTGCGACCGACTGGGCTTGGTCCAACTGTCTCCGTCCAATCAGCAGCGCCGCAAATTCAAGTTGTGCATCTGAATTGCTAGGATCGAGCGTCACAGACTCGGTCAACTCACGATAGGCCGAACTCGGATTCCGCAGAGCCATGTAAGTGCGGCCGAGCTGGTAGTGAGCATCGGCAAATCGCGGATCGATCTCAAGCGCACTTCGGAACTGGATCACTGCTTCCTGATATTTGCCGGCCTTAAAGTAATTCTCGCCGCTGTCCAGGTATTTGAGTTTCCGCTGGCCCGGGTCGGAGGAACAGGATACCAACAGGGCCGCCCCTGCGACCAGGAGAACAGCCCTGTTGAAGGATACGAATTTCATAAAATGTCGAATATTTCCATCACGATGCACTCATGCGAGAGCATGTAAGGGGCCGTGAGAAAACAGGTTTGTTGGACGCTGTGTATATCGTTGATAAGCTTGAGCTGCGGCGGCGAAAGATGGAGGCGGGCATGCTGCGTACCCCAAAAACTAGGACCGCGTTCCTACTATTTCCCTGGGATAGGTAGGGTTTAATGATTTTGCAGCCATTTGCATGTGGCCCACGCGAGTGGTGCACGTTCCGAATCGATCCCGATATGCGATGACTTAGTAGGAGCCGAACGAGGGGGTCTAGGCTAGGACCCTGGCGAGGACTGCTAAATCATTGGGCGCTTCGCTTCACTATTTGGAAGACCTATCGAGCAGATCAGGGGGAAATGCCCGACCCCACTGAAACATGGGGCCGGGATGACTATTAGAATCCGGTCGGAAATAAGATTGAGCCAGTGTTTAGACTGAACCGACCCAACGTCGACGTACAAAAAAGACGAGCCCTGCGACACCCAGCAAGTCGAAGCCGAGAAGAGCAGGAGAAGGCGGCTCAGCCATGCTGATCCTAACGAATTCTTGTGGAGTACCACAGGTAGTGCAGTTGGTTACAGCTCCGGGGCTGTCGGGGCTGGCCGTGTAAATCGTTACGTCCGAAATGTTATCCAGGCTCAGCGCCCCTGCGACCGAACTCGACTCAGCGAGGTAGGTCTGAGCCAAACCCTGAGCAGTCGAGAGGTCGGCAGCGATGGCGCCCGAGTCAGCGAGTCCGTTCGACGCGCCCGGAGTAAACACATCCCATATCGCAAAGCTCAGATCCTCGGCTTCTTCGGTGTTTGAGTTGATTGAGAGCAACTCTGCGCCCAAGATAGCGACGGTCATGTAGTCGTCCACCTGCTGAGTAGCCGAGTCGGTTGTGTCCCACTTCACAACTTGGTTCGCGGAAGCCGACGAAGTTGATAGTGTCGACAGATCGGTCGCAACAACGTTCCAGCTTTCACCAATTTGGACTTCGTCAGCGTAGTCGTCACAGATCACGTTGATGCCAGTCTGCCCACCAATTGTGGCAACATACGGGCTAGTGTAAACTCCACCCATGTTGGCGCCAAGCGGTGTTACGCCCGTCAGCGTAAAGGGAATTTGAGCGACAGCGCCGGTCGCACAACACATCAAAATGACAGCACCCCAGGACCACCGTTTTAGCATTTCATACCTCATTCCTTTTTGGCCTCCAGCAATTTAAATAACCCATCGAAACCAAGCCCAATCCGCCATGGCCCAGCGCTTCACGATACACTAACTTTGGACAGCAGTACTTCGTTGTCGTGACCAATCGGCGTAAACGTATGCACGCAAGCGGCCATAGGCTAAGTTATTGAAATATAATGGCATACAGTACTTCATCGTGAAAAAGATTCGGTTATCTTTCCCGAGCTTTTTCCCCCAAACCAAAGTCTCGGAGCGACATTGATTGCATCCTCGGAAAGTTGCTGTTCCCGAGAATCGGGCGTGAGTCGGCTGGTGGTGGCGCCGTCGCGTGATTAACACACGGAAAGGCTGAGGTGTGCCTGGGCCGTGCCGTGCAGCCCCAAGGTGTTTCACCTTGCACAGGATCTTGCCGCGCTGCCAAGAAAGCTCTCGCCCGATTGTGCAAGCGCATAGGCGGCTGGTGCGGCCACGCCGCAGCCGGCCGCTGCCCAAAGCAGCCCCACTCCAGTCTCTACAAACGGGGTACGCGATTTGCGAGCAGTTTCAAGTCGCCATCCCAGGAAAAACCTAACGCTGCCCGCAAGCAACTCCTTCAGCTAATGCCGGATCTTTCCACCATCTTGCCCGGTTCCTTATTGAGCCGCATGGTGCGCTGCAATAAACCCGGTTGCCGGTTCTGTGAGAAGGGCAAAGGCCACGGACCGATTTGGATCCTTTCCGTCAGTCTTGGCAATCGCCAAGTGCGCCAAGTCCCCATCCCCGGCGAACTGATGAAAGAGGTGGAAGAAAGCTTGCGCGCGTTCGCTCAGACACAGAAGGTGCTGAAGCAAATCGCGCAGGTCAATCTGGAACTGGTCAAGGAACGGAAGCCCTTCGCTCCCGACAAATACCGGGCTTTCCCTTATCCTGGTTCGCATGTACCGCAAGCGTCAGACTAACCAACTCGCTCCCGGCAAAGGCGGAAAACTGGAGCGCAAGCAAACCGGCCAGGCCACTGCCAAGCAATATCGCACCCGCCCCGAACTGGCCTTGGCGATGATTCAACCCCGCTCACCACACCCGAACCAATTTGGCTCGCGCCAGCCTTGAAATTTTAAAACGCTTTCCGAGCCAAGCCCCCAAAACGGTTAAGCACCCAGCGCAGCCTCCGGTCCGCCCGCTCGGCTGTGATACTCTGAAGTTTCCACGCGTGCCGGCCCGTGTCAGTGAAGCACTCGTTTTACGCACCTACCCCTTAAAAGAGGCGGACCTCGTTGTCAGCTTCCTCACCCGGGACCAGGGAAAGCTGCGTGGCGTGGCCAATCGGGCGCGGCGTCCGAAGAGCGCTTTCGGCGCGGGTCTGGAGCGGTTATCGCACGTTCGAATGTCGTATTTCCAGCGCGAAACGCGCGAGTTGGTCAACCTGGATTCGTGCGAATTGATCCGTTCCCAATTCGACCTGGTTTCCGATTACTGGGCCGCCGTGGCTCTCGATTACTTCGCGGAAGTGTCCGAGCAGTTGCTTCCCTCCGCGGAGCCGAGCGAAAGGTTTTTCCGGCTGCTGCTGGCCGTGCTCGATTCGCTGCATCATGGCGAACACGCGGCGTGGCGGGCCGTTGCATACTTCTCTCTGTGGGCCGTGCGCCTGTCGGGATGGCTGCCTGAATTGAACGTCTGTCTCAGTTGCGGAATTCTGCTCGACGATCCCGAATCGCCTGAGCGCGCCCGCGCCTTCTTCACGCGGGCGCGCGAGGGCCTTGTCTGCGCCCACTGCCGCGGCGCGGCCGGCATCGCTAACACTTGGGAACTCAGCGCCCAATCGAGAGTCATCGCCGAAGAAATGCTGCGCCTGCCTGTGACGCAGATCTCACAAACTGTCTGGTCGCAAAACACCGCCGCCGACCTGCGCCGCTTCCTGATTCAACAGATCGAATCCCACGCCGACCGCCGCTTAGTCACCGCGCCGCTCTTCAGCGCAGAAACCGCTCAACATGCTTAATTGCCGCGCTTTTCCCCTGCCCGTTCGCTCCGCGTTGGCTTCGCGCCTCCGCGTCTCCGCGTCGCAAGCCTCCGTCACTCACTGACCCGCATGCCCACTTTCCAACAAATCATCTTCACTCTGAAACAATACTGGGCCGACCGCGGCTGCATCATTCAAGAGCCCTACGACATCGAAGTCGGCGCCGGCACCATGTGTCCCGAGACGTTCCTGCGCGTTCTTGGACCCAAGCCCTACCGCGTCGCCTACGTCCAACCCAGCCGCCGCCCCGCCGACGGCCGCTACGGCGACAATCCCAACCGCCTCTACAAGCACTCGCAATTGCAGGTGATCCTCAAGCCCGCCCCCGCCGACGTCATCGATCAATACCTGGGCAGCCTCGCCGCCATCGGCATCGACCTGAACCGGCACGATATCAAGCTCGAAGAGGATAACTGGGAAGCTCCCACGCTGGGCGCCTGGGGCATCGGCTGGCAAGTTATGCTCGACGGCCTCGAAATCTCGCAGTTCACTTACTTCCAACAGTGCGGCGGCATCGATCTCGACTTAGTTCCCGCCGAGCTCACTTATGGCCTGGAGCGCATCACTGCCTTCCTGCAAGTTAAGGACAGCGTCTACGATATCGATTGGTCGAATGACTTCCAGTACCGCGACGTCCGGTACGCCGACGAGTTGCAATATTCCGTCTTCAACTTCGAGATGGCCGACATTCCCACGCTGTGGAAGCTCTTCGACCTGCATGAGGGCGAGGCTTTGCGCCTCTTGAAGCTCTACGATCCCAAAGCCGCCGATAAGCTCCGCTTCCCTCTGTTGCCCGCTTACGACCAGGTGCTCAAGTGTTCCAATCTGTTTAATACCCTCGATGCGCGCGGCGCCATCAGCGTCACTGAGCGCGTGGGCGTCATCCAGCGCGTCCGCAAACTGGCCGTCGGCGTCGCGCATTCCTGGGTTGACCAACAAACGCCGGACCTACAAACGCCGAAGCAGCAGGAGGTTTCCCAATGACCCTCCCCTTCCTGTTCGAAATCGGCACCGAAGAAATTCCCGATTGGATGATTCCCAACGCGCTTGAGAATCTCCACTTACTCTTCGAAAAGCTCGAGATCCCGCACGAATCCGTCACTCTAGACGCCACACCCCGCCGCCTCGTTCTGCGCGCCGACGGTCTGCCGGAGCGTCAAGCCGATTCCGAAGAGCGCGTGCTCGGCCCCGCGAAATCCGCGCCCCCGCAAGCCGTCGCCGGCTTCGCCCGCAAGCAGGGCATCAAGCCCGAAGACCTCGCGGTCGAATCCACGCCCAAAGGCGAATACTATTCATTCACCAAAAAGGTCGAAGGCCGCCGCACCGTGGACATCCTGGCTCAAGCGCTACCCGGCATGATCCTTGGCATTTACTTCCCCAAGACCATGTACTGGACCGGCAGGAACGGTCCGCGCTTCATTCGCCCCATCCGCTGGATCGTCGCGCTGCTGGGCGAAGAGATCGTCCCCTTCGAGCTCGCCGGCGTTCACGCAGGCAATCTCACCGCCGGCCATCGCAGTCTGGGCGCGCGCGAAGTGGTTGTCAATCACGCCAACTATGTCGAGCGCCTAAGCGACCATTACGTGATCCTCTCGGCCGAAGAGCGCCGCGTCCGCATTCACAGTCAGATAGCTGGTCTGATCGTCAAACCAGAGCGCGTCAAACCGGATCCGGCGCTGCTCGAAACGCTCGTCTATCTCACCGAATACCCCACGCCCATCACCGGCAGGTTCGACCCGCAATTTCTTTCGCTACCCGAAGAAGTGCTTGTCACCGTGATGCGCCATCACCAGAAGTATTTCTCCGTCGAAGACGCCGAAGGCAAGCTGGCGCCGCACTTCGTCGCCGTGATGAACATTCCCGCCGACCCTGAAGGCTTCGTGCGCAGCGGCAATGAGCGCGTGCTCCGCGCCCGCTTCAACGACGCACGCTTCTTCTGGGAGACTGACCAGAAGAAGTCACTCGCAGACCGCAAGCAGGATCTAGCCCATGTTACTTTCCAGGCCAAACTCGGGTCCTATCTAGAAAAGACCGATCGCACCGTCGCACTCACTGCCGAGTTAGGCGGCGATGCTTACGCACAGCGCGCCGCCGAGTTACTCAAGTGCGACCTGACCACCGAGTTAGTCAAGGAATTCACCGAGCTGCAAGGCGTAGTCGGCGGCCTTTACGCGCGCGCCCAGGGCGAGCCCGAGCCCGTATGGCAGGCGATTTACGATCAGTACAAGCCCGCCGGCCTGGAAGACTCCATCCCGCGCAACCGCACCGGCCAAATCGTGTCGCTCGCCGACAAGCTCGATACCTTGCGCGGATGCTTCGCCATCGGCATGGTCCCGACAGGCTCGCGCGACCCATTCGCGTTGCGCCGCGCCGCGCAGGGAGTAGTCAAGATCCTGGTGGAAGGCAAGCTGGAATTCACCTCGTGGCGCGGGCCCATGGCCTGCGACGAAAGCGACCCACTGATCGCCTTCTTCGAAGACCGCATCAAGTTTTACTTCCGCGACCACCGCGGCTTCGCCTACGACGAAGTCAACGCCGCCATGGCCGCGGGCTGGAGCAACCTTCCCGACCTGGAAGCGCGTCTCATCCGCATTCAGAATCTGCGCTCTTCGCCCGATTTCGAGCCGCTCGCCGCCAGCTTCAAACGCATCCGTAATATCCTCGATCAGGCCGGTAGCGCGGACACGTCCGCCCCCGTCGATCCATCCCTGCTCGAACCAGGTCCCGAGACCGATCTATACACTGAGTATCAACGCATCGCGGGAGCGCCGCTGGAGAGCGCCATTTCCAAACTGCGCCCCAAGGTCGATCTCTTCTTCGATAAAGTCCTGGTCAACGCGCCCGACCCTCGCGTCCGGCAAAACCGTCTCGCGCTTCTCAACACGCTGTTGCGGGAATTCTCCTCGATAGCCGACTTTTCTGAAATTGTCACCACTTCTTAGGAGCTAGAAAACCAATCATGAAAAAACATGTCTACGCGTTCGGCAACGGTACGGCCGATGGCGATGGAAAGATGAAAGACGTTCTCGGCGGCAAAGGCGCGGGCCTCGCCGAAATGTCGCGCGCCGGCGTGCCCGTGCCGCCCGGCTTCACCATCTCCACCGACGTCTGCATTATCTATTTCCAGAACGACAAAAAAGTACCTGAAGAGATTGAAGAGCAGGTGTCGAAAGCGCTTGCGCAACTGGAAAAGCGCATTGGCAAAACGCTCGGCGATCCAGCCGACCCGCTGCTGCTCAGTGTGCGATCCGGCGCCAAATTTTCCATGCCGGGCATGATGAACACCATCCTCAACCTCGGCCTCAACGACGCCACAACCGAGGGGCTCGTCGCCAAGACGGGCAACCCGCGCTTCGCTTACGATTGCTACCGCCGCTTTATCCAGATGTTCGGCGAAGTCGCCCTCAACATCGATATGGAAAAGTTCGACGAAGCCTTCGACGCGCGCAAGCACAAGATCAAGGCCAAGCTGGATACCGATCTCAGCGCCGACGATCTCAAAGCCGTCATCGCCGAGTACATGAAGATCGTCAAGAAGGAAACCAAGGCCGAGTTTCCGCAGGACGCGCGCGAGCAATTGAAACTGGCCCGCAATGCCGTCTTCCAATCGTGGTGGAATCCCAAAGCCGCCTACTACCGCCAGATGGAAAAGATCCCCGATGAGATCGGCACCGCCGCCAATGTGCAGGCTATGGTGTTCGGCAATATGGGCGACACCTGCTGCACCGGCGTCGGTTTCACCCGCGACCCCGGCAGCGGCGAAAAGGTCTTCTACGGCGAGTTCCTCGTCAACGCGCAGGGCGAAGACGTGGTGGCCGGCATTCGCACCCCGTCGCCTATCTCCGAGCTGAAGAACTGGAATGCCGATGTCTACAACCAGTTGGTGGAAATCACCAGCAGCCTGGAAAAGCACTACAAAGACATGCAGGATTTCGAATTCACGGTCGAAGAAGGCAAGCTCTACATGCTGCAGACCCGCAACGGCAAGCGCACCGGCCCCGCCGCCGTTCGCGTTGCGATAGAGATGCTGGAGGAAGGCCTCATCGATAAGAAAACCGCCGTCCTCCGCGTCGGGCCCGATCAGCTCGATCAGCTTCTGCACCCCGTCTTCGACGCCGCGTCGCTCAAGACTCTCATCAAGCTCACTACCGGCATCGATGCCTCCCCCGGCGCCGCGGTTGGACGCGCGGCATTCTCCGCCGACGACGCCGTAGAGCTGGCGAAATCCGGCCCTGTGATTCTGGTTCGCAAAGAGACCACACCCGACGACATTCACGGTATGGATAAGGCCAAAGGCATCCTCACAGCCATTGGCGGCAAGTCGAGCCACGCTGCCGTAGTCGCGCGCGGCATGGGACGCCCGTGCGTTGTCGGCGCCGGCGCACTCACCATCTCCGAGCGCAACAAAGCCGCGACGGTTACCGTGGGCGGCAAGACTGTGACTGTCAAGGAAGGCGACTGGCTGTCGATGAACGGAGCCACCGGCGACGTCTATCTCGGCCAGGCCGCCACTAAGGAGCCCGACCCGCACTCCGGCCCATTCGGTAAGTTCATGGAAATGGCCGATACGTTCCGCGGCAATTTCGGCGTGCGCGCCAATGCCGATATCCCGCGCGATGCCAAAGTAGCGCGGGCATTCGGCGCCGAGGGCATAGGACTCTGCCGCACCGAGCACATGTTCTTCGCCGAAGAGCGCATCGCGCACATGCAGGCCATGATTCTCGCGCGTGATGAAAAGTCCCGGCGCAAGGCGCTCTTGAAGCTGCTGCCCATGCAGCGCAAGGATTTCGCCGGTCTCTTCACCGCCATGAACGGCTATCCGGTAGTTATCCGCACTCTCGATCCGCCGCTGCACGAGTTTCTTCCCAAGCGCGAGGAGTTAATGGTGGATCAGGCCGTGCTGCCCGCCGCCGATATCAAGAAGAAGCGGGAGTTAGTGGCTAAGTACCAACGTTTCGGCGCCGAAGTCAAGACGCTTAAGACGGTCATTGACAACTTACTCCATCGCGTGGAAGAGTTACACGAGTTCAACCCCATGTTAGGCCACCGCGGATGCCGCTTGGGAGTCACTTACCCCGAGATTACGGAGATGCAGGCGCGCGCTATCTTTGAGGCCGCCGTTCAGGTGGCGAAGAAAGGCGTGAAGGTAATTCCCGAAGTGATGATCCCGCTCATCGGCGGCATCAAAGAGTTTGAAAACCAGAAACTCATCGTGGACAGAGTAGCCAAGGAGGTTCTCACCAAGGCCGGCATGACTGACCTGAAATATATGGTGGGCACCATGATCGAGATTCCACGCGCCGCCCTCACCGCCGATTCCGTCGCGACGCAAGCCGAATTCTTCAGCTTCGGCACCAACGACCTGACTCAGACCACGATGGGCCTGTCGCGCGACGACTACACGAAGTTCCAGAAGGACTACGAAAAAGCCAAGATCTTCGCCAACGACCCATTCGCCGTCCTGGACCAGGAAGGCGTCGGCAAGTTAGTGGAGATGGCCGTGAAGTTAGGCCGCAAGACGCGCCCCAACCTGGAAGTAGGAATCTGCGGCGAGCACGGCGGCGAACCCAGCAGCGTCCAATTCTGCTACCGCGTCGGCATGGACTATGTAAGTTGCAGCCCTTACCGCGTACCCATAGCCAGACTAGCTGCGGCTCAAGCCGCGATCACCGGCGATAAGTCGGAGGCGCACCGCACCGCATAAGCAACCATATTAGTCACTCATTTGTAGGGCGGACCCCCTGGTCCGCGCGGGTCCCCCTGGACCCGCTTTTGGTCCCGCCAAATCAGTCCGACGCGATCCTGAGAGGCCGACCAGGGGGTCGGCCGCGGACCAGGGGGTCCGCCCTACAATTTGCGCGGAATACTCACTTGCGTCCAAAGTAACTGGCGCTCTAGTCGCTACTCCGACCGCAGCGCCGCCATCGGATCCACCCGCGCCGCGCGCCGCGCCGGCACGAATCCCGCCAGCGCCGCGGCGCAGACAATCACCGCCACCGCGACTCCAATAGCCAGAGGGTCGGCCGCGCTCAACCCGAACAACTGGTGCTCCACCACGCGGCCCAGCCACCACGCCGCGCCGAGGCCCAGCGCCACACCCATCGCCACCATCCACAGCGTCTCTCGCATCGCCATCCACAGCACGCTGCCTTGCGACGCGCCCAGCGCTATGCGAATCCCGATCTCGCTGGTCCGCCGCGCCATCGAATACGACATCACCCCATAGAGACCGATCGCCGCCATCAACAGCGCCAGGCCGCCAAAGCACGCCGAGAGATCCGCGGTGAGCCGCTGCGTGATGGCGCCGCGGTCCAGTTGTTCGTTCAGCGTACGGATATTCAACACGGGCATGCCGCGATCCACTTCCGCCAGCGCTCGCCGCACCGTTTCCACTATGCTCACCGGGTCCCCCACCGCGCTCACCACCATCGCCGGCGCGGTCAGTGTGCCGATGGGATGCGCATAGTTGCCATAGAAGCGCGGTGGGATGTTGCCGCGCAGTTGGTGCTCGCGTACGTCACCCACTACGCCCACGATTTCGAACGTGGTCACCGTGGTCGGATACAGGTCCGTCACGTGATGGCCGATCGGGCTCTCGTCTCCGAAAAAGTACTTCGCGAATGCCTGGTTAACCAAGCACACAGGCCGGCCGCGTTCCATGTCCGCCTCGTCGATCAGGCGTCCGCGCAGCAGCGGAACGCCCAAGGTGTTGAGATATCCCGGACCGATCAGCGTCCAATTCGAGGCCATGTCATCGTCCGCGCGCTTCGTGCCTCCATCGATCGAAATGTGGTCGCCTTCATCCCCGGTAAACAGTCCGTCGTTCGATACCGCCGCATCGCGCACGCCCGGAATAGTCTTCAGCCGTTCGCGAATGCGCTCGCACAGCGCGGGCAAAGCGGCCTGCGAATATCCGGCCGCCACGGGATCGATGCCCGCCATCAGCAGGTGCTCGCGATCGATCCCCAGCGTCACATTCAGCAGGTTGTGCAGGCTCCGCACGAAGAGCGCCGCCCCGATGCATAGCAGCAATGAGAGCGTCACCTGCGCCACTGCCAGCGCCCGGCCCGCTCGCAAGCGCCCGCGCATGCCCGTCGATCCGCGAAGGTTCGCGCCCATGCTGCGGTTCACATCGAGGCGCGCCGCACGCAGCGCCGGACCCAGCCCAAACAGCACGCCCGTCAAGACGGCAACGGCCGCGGTGAAGAGGAACACGCGTGCGTCGCGAGCCGGGTCGAGCGCCACGCCATCGAAGCCGCGCCGCACCAGCGCCAGCAGCAGGTCAGTCGTCCAGAACGCCAGCAGCAACCCGAGCGCTCCACCCATCGCCGCCACCAGCATGCTTTCGGTCAACAACTGCCGCACGATGCGGCCGCGCCCCGCGCCCAACGCCAGCCGAACGCCCAATTCCCGCTGCCGTCCGCTGGCGCGCGCCAGCGTCAGGTTGGCGATGTTGGCGCACGCCACCAACAACACCAGGCCCACCATCGCCATCAGCAGTTGCAGCGGATCGGAGAACTGGTCGCGCAGCCTCGATGCTCCCTTCGCGCCTTCCTGTAGCTTGATCTTCTGGTCCAGGATTTCGCGCCGCGCTCTTTCGGTTGGCGCGGCCGCAGCCCATTCGCGCAGAATCTGTTGGAACTCCACGTTCACGCCGGCCTGCGCTTTCTCCAGCGATATTCCAGGCGCCAGCCGCCCCATCACCTGCAGCCACAACGTGTCGCGCGGCGTCAGATAGTCGCGGCCCGGCAGCGCTTGCGCTTGCATTGTGATGGGCAACCACAAATCGGTATCGCTGCCCACCAGCATGCCGCGGAAGCCCGGCGGCGCGACTCCAATGACGCGGAACAAGCCGCGCCCGATGCGCAACGTTTTCCCCAGCGCGCCACGGTCGCCGGCGAGTTGACGGTCCCAAAACCCATACGAGATTACAGCCACCGGATTTGCGCCCGGCGCTTTGTCTTCGAGCGATGTGAACACGCGGCCCAGCGCAGCCTTTACGCCCAGCACATCGAAGAATTCGCCAGTGACCAGTTGCACCCGGGCTTTTGCGGCCCCCCCCGCCGCTCCCGCCGCCGCGCCACTTTCGGCTACATCGAGCGTTGCAGGCGCACTCATGGCGGCGAACATTCCCTGGAACACCGAATTGCCGGCGCGCAATCGCTCGAACTCCGGATAGGAGAGCATCCTGCGCTCGCCGTTCTCCGTGGTCTCCACGTTTGTGCCGGAGGCGCCCGGGTCGGTCAACAGCGCCAGCCGCTCGGGGTTCGCCACCGGCAGTGCCCGCAGCATCACGGCATTGATCACCGCGAATATCGCGCTGTTCGCGCCAATTCCAAGCGCCAGCGAGAGTACCGCGACCAGTAAGAAGCCGGGGCTCTTCAAGAGCGTGCGAACCGCGTAGCGGAGGTCTTGCCACAACTGGAACATGAGCGGTTTCCGAGCAAGGCAATCTCCACAATCAACGCCTGCAATCTCCACATTACGTCAGGGCATGGACGTCCCACTTGTCCCACTTGCGGGACGGTTCTGTCCGGCCGCGGGCAGAGCTATACTCTGAACGCCGGACAAGTTAGTCTGGAGCGATGGCGAGAACATCGGTCTTCCCCGCGTGGGATTCGGCCGGCAATGGCGCCTTCACGCAGCCCGTCATGCTCAACATGCTCAAATAAATGCGCCCCGTCAACGCCATTCTGTGGGCGCTCAGCCGGGTTATGCGCCGCGATCTGGGCTCCTTCGCGGCGCTCAAAGTTAATAACTTCTTTCTGTTCGTTTTGTTCCTGAGTTACAGCAACATCCTTTACCACATGCAGCCGCACAGCGCCTATCCGTTCCTGTTGCTGGTGGGCTTTCTGTTACTGTTCCCCATGTCATCCGATCCGCTGGCCAAGATTCCCGCCGCGCGGTTCGGTTTATGGCCCCTCGCGGCCTCGCAGCGATTCGCTTTGCGACTTACGAGTACCGCACTTAGCCCCGTGTTTTGGATCGCACTAATCCTGCTGCTACTGACCGCCCGTTCCCTGGCGCTGGCTTTCGTGGCGCTCTCGATTGCGATGCAAGCCGCGATCTTTACAGCGCGCTCGCCGCGATGGAACACGGGAGTGCGTCTCGGATTCCCCGGCAAGCTGGGCCCGCTGATCGCCGCCGCTATCCGCCAGATGCTCTGCGTACTCGACACTTACATCGCCCTGCTGCTCGCCATCGCCGGATGCGCCTATCGCTTCTTCTTGCCTGCGCCCGACCCGGCAGCGTATCCAATCTTCGCGCTGTTGATCGCGCTGGCGTTGAGCACCTACGCGCAGTGCCTGTTCGGCCTCGATAACAGGTCCGCACTCACTCGCTACCGCCTGCTGCCGCTTCCGCTCTGGCAGATCTTCATGGCGAAAGACATCGCCTATCTGGCGATTCTTGTTATTCTAGTCGCGCCGCTGAGCATGGCCGCGGGTCTTACTTCCGGATTGATCGCGCTGGCGATTGGCCGTTACTCCTCAGTCAGCCGGCGCAGCCCGCAGTATCGCTGGCGATTCACCGGCGGCCGTGTGATTGTGGGTGTCCCGCAAGGCGTACTGGGCATTGGCATGGGTATTGCCGCGCATCAGGTCAGCCTCGCATTCTTAGCGGTCGCGGCGGCCGCGTACTGCGTGTCGCTGTATGTCGGCGCGCCATTCAACCGCGGATGAATCCGCCTGCTATCCTGGAAACATTGAGCCCGCCGAACCCCTCCGAAGGTTTCGTTCGCCGTTTTTTTTCGAAACTCGGCCCCGGCCTCATCACCGGCGCCGCCGATGACGATCCGTCCGGCATCGCCACTTACTCGGTAACCGGCGCCACTTTCGGCTATGGCCCGCTTTGGACGGCGCTCTTCTCCTTCCCCCTCATGGTCGCCGTGCAACTCATGTGCGCGCGTCTCGGCATGGTTACCGGCCGCGGACTCGCCGCCGTCATCCGCCGCCGCTATCCCCGCTGGGTGCTCTGGTCCGCGTGCTCCGTGCTCATCGTCGCCAACGTCATCAACATCGGCGCCGATCTCGGCGGAATGGGCGCCGCCACCCAAATGGTCACCGGCGTCAGCGCATTCTGGTGGACCCCCGCCTACGCAGTCGTCATCGTTCTGCTTCTTGCCGTCACCAGCTATCGGCATATGGCGCGCGTTCTCAAGTGGCTCACGCTGGTGTTGTTCGCCTATGTCATCACCGCCTTCATCGCCAAGCCCGATTGGACCAGAGTGCTGCGCTTCACCTTCATTCCCGACATTCAATGGTCCGGCGCTTATCTTTCGGTGCTCGTCGGAATCCTCGGCACCACCATCTCGCCGTACCTTTTCTTCTGGCAGGCCGCGGAAGAAGTGGAAGAGGAGGTGTGCATGGGCCGGACCACTGTGGAGCAGCGCGAAGGAGCCAGCGACGAAGAGCTGCGCGATTCGCGAACCGACGTGTTCACCGGCATGCTCTTTTCGAACTTCGTGATGTACTTCATCATCCTCACCACCGCCGCCACTCTCCACGCTCACGGTCTCACCAACATCCAGACCGCCAGCCAGGCGGCTGAAGCCCTGCGTCCGCTCGCCGGCAACGGCGCCTACTGGCTCTTCACGCTGGGCCTCGTCGGCACCGGGCTGCTGGGCGTTCCCGTGCTCGCCGGTTCCTGCGCCTACGCCATCGCCGAAGCCATGGCCTGGCGCGGTTCGCTCAACTTCCGGCCGCGAATCGCGCCCAGGTTTTATACCGTGCTCGCCGTCTCCATGGCTCTCGGCCTGGCCCTCGTCTATGCCGGCGTCCCTGCGGTCAAGATGCTCTTCTGGTCGGCCGTGGCGAACGGCGTCCTGGCGCCGCCGCTGATCGTATTGATCGTGCTCCTCACCACGGACGCTACCGTGATGGGTTCCCGCGTAAATCCCGCGTGGCTGCGCCTTTTAGGCTGGCTCGCCGCCATCGTAATGACGGCCGCCGCGGCGTGCATGTTCGCGGCGGGGTAAAATCGTAGTCTTTCTCAAATCGATATGTCCCGAACCAATCTCCCCATCACCGACGAACTCGATCGATACATTCGTAGCATCACTCTTCGCGAACCCGAAGCCCTGAAACGCCTGCGCGAAGATAACGAAAGCCACCCCCACGCCGGCATGCAGACTGCGCCCGAGCAGGGCCAGTTCCTGCACCTGCTGGCGCGCATTACCGGCGCCAGGAAGACCCTCGAAGTGGGCGTCTTCATGGGCTACAGCTCCACCTGGGTCGCGCTCGCGCTGCCCGCGGGCGGCAAAGTGGTCGCCTGCGACCTCAGCGAGGAATTCACCACCCGCGCCCGGCAAACCTGGCATGCCGCGGGCGTCGAAGACCGCGTGGACCTGCACCTCGGTCCCGCCTTGCAAACGCTGGACCGCTTCATCGCTCAAGGCCAATCCGGAACTTTCGATTTCGCCTTCATCGACGCCGATAAAACCAACTATGCCAACTATTACGAGCGCGCGCTCCAGTTGCTCCGCCCCGGCGGTCTGATCGCCGTCGACAATGTGCTTTGGGATGGCCGCCCCATCGACCCATCCGCTACCGACGCCGACACCGAGGCCATTCGCGCCTTCAACGCTAAAATCTACAGCGACGCCCGGGTTGCCATCAGCCTGGTTCCCTTGGGCGATGGTCTGACGTTGGCGTGCAAGCTCTGAACCCGACTTTATTCCTCTGCTTCGCGCCTGACGACCGCGACCTCGCCGAAAGCATCGCCGCCTTCGTCGAGCGCGGCGCCGGCGTTCGCATCTTGCTCGACGCGGGAGAAATACTGCCCTCCGAAGACCTGGCCGAAAAAGCCCGCCAGGCGCAAGGTTCCGATATGGCGCTGGTGCTTTTCTCGCGCGCTTCGCTGCCTTCCCGCTGGCCGCGAGCCCAGTGGGAAGACGCGCTGGTCAATGAGCCCGCCGCCGAAGGCATGCGCATCGCCTTCGTGAAATGCGACGATTGCGTGCCGCCGCGCGTGCTCGTGCCTCTCTTCGAAGCCAACGCCTTCCGCGCCATCAAGCGCTGGGTGCGCGGCCACATGCCTCCGCCAAACGTCGGCGCCCCGCGCGACCCCGATCTGGAAGTGCTCGGCATCGCCGTCGCCGATCGCCCGGGAACGGAATCGGTCGGCGGCGATTCCGGCGATTCCGTTGCCGGGCAATTCATCCACGCCTACCAACAGGATTTCGACGCCATACTGCCACTGGATTGCGGCGAGCGCAGTCTGGCCGCGCTCACCGGCGACTTGGCCACGCAATTGGGACTGCGCCTCGAAGGCGACGCCGAATCGAACCTGGCGCGCCTGCAGGATTTCTGCGCCGCCCGCCGATTCCTCATCGTGCTGAAGGATCTGCGCACGCCCGCGTTCGCCTTCGCCGGCCGCACTTCCACGCTGATCGTTTGGGGCGCGGTAACCGAACCGGAGGACGAATCCATCCGCGGCATTCAAAACGCACTACGGCATCCGGCGGGCGGCTGGATCGAATTCTGCCGCCTGGCGCGCATCGGCCGCCGCCTCACCCGCGATGCCGGACGCATCGCGGAGTGCTACGAAATCGTCCAATGCTGGCATGAGGCCGCTCAAGTGATTGGCGACCGCGCCGTTCTGGACGAATCCGCCCGCGAGCTAGTCTGGATTCTCCTTGCGTGGGACCGCGCCGACGAAGCCCGTCAACTCGACTACCGCCGCGCCTGCGAATTCGACGAGCAAATGCACCTCCCCTTTTAAGTGGGGCGGGCCTATGGCCAACTCGCTGATGAATTCTCACAACGGCCGGGCCAGGAACCTAAGCCAGATCGAATTTTTCCTGATGCAACAGCGGATCGCTCTTGACGATTACCGTACGCCCCAGAATTTCTTCCATCTCCTGTAAATACGAGTTCTGGTTCGATTTCAGCAGCTTCGCCACTTCGGGAGCCACGCGCAGCAGGACGTCCTTGCCTTCCACGGCGCGCGCGATTTTGTGCGCCTCTATTAGAATCTCGCCCACCACTGTCTGCGGACTTTTCACATAGCCGGCGCCCTCGCAATAGGGGCAGGGCATGCAAAGCGTCCGCTCCAGGCTCTGCTTCACCCGCTTGCGCGTGATCGCCACCAGGCCAAAATCGTTGAACTGCAGAATCTTGTAGGGCGCGCGGTCCGACCGCATCGCCTCTTCAAGCGCCTGCATCACCTTCTGGCGATTCTTGCGCTCGTCCATGTCGATAAAATCCACTACGATGATGCCGCCCAGATCGCGCAGCCTGATCTGCCGCACAATCTCCTTGACGGCGTCCGTGTTGGTCTTGACGATAGTGTCTTCGAGGCGGTTCGACCGGCCCACGAACTTGCCCGTGTTGATATCGATCGCCACCAGAGCCTCGGTCTGGTTGATCACGATGTGGCCGCCCGATTTCAGCCATACCTTCGGACGCAACGCCTTTTCCAGCTCCGCCGTGATGCCGAACTCGTCGAATATGGGGTTCGAGCGGGTGTACATCTTCACGCGGCCCACCAGCGCCGGCTGGAAGCGCTGCACGAAACCCAGTACCGATTCGTAGAACTCTTCGTTATCCACCCAAATGTTCTTGAATTGCGAAGTGAGCTGGTCGCGCAGGATGCGCTCCACCACGTTCAGATCGTGATGCACCAGCAGCGGAGCCGGACGCCGCTCGGCCTTCTGCCGCATGTCGAGCCAGAGATTGTAGAGGAACATCATGTCCACGCGCAGTTCCTCTTCGGTGCGGCCATCGCCGGCGGTGCGCACGATGTAGCCGCCCGGAATGCCGGTGCGGTGCGTTTGCAGCACGCGCTTCAGGCGGCTGCGTTCTTCCTCGCTGGGAATCTTGCGCGATACGCCGATATGATCGACGGTCGGCATGTACACCAGGAAGCGGCCCGGCAGCGCGATGTGCGACGTGATGCGCGCGCCCTTCTGGCCCAGCGGCTCCTTGGCGATTTGAACGATGATTTCCTGGCCTTCCTTCAGCAGATCGCTGATGGACGGCACGGTCCGCGCTTCGGTGCGCTCCGGGCGCTCGGCGCGTTCCGGGTTGCGTTCCATGCTGCGTTCCGGGGTGCGTTCCATGCCGCGTTCCGGTCCACGGTCGGGCCGCTCGGCGGGCTCCGGCCGTTCCGCGCGGCCTTCCACCTGCCGCCCTTCCTGCTGCGGCGGACGCCGCTGCCCCGGCTCCGGCGCCTGTCCCCGGCCGTCGCGTCCCCCGCGGCGGGAGCGCCGCGAAACGCGGTGCGGATACCTGGAACCTTGCTCGCGCAAGGTAGCGGTGAGGCTGGTGGGAATGCGGGCCGGCTCCGGCCCTTCCTCATCGGTTGCCGCTTCGCCCTCTTCCGCAGCCGGCTTCTCCGTCTCGCCTTCCCCAGCCGCTTCCAAAGCAACTTCCAACTGATCGGCGGCTTCGATGCCGGCAGCTTCGTTTTCGATTTCGAGGGCAGCCGCTTCGGCTGCGGCGGCGGCTTCCTCCGCTTCCTCTTCGGCTTCCGCCTCCGCCTCTTCTTCCGCTTCCTCTTCGATGACCTCCTCAACCGCCTCAGCCAATTCGGGCTGAGGCTCCTCGGGCGGCTCGGCCGCGATTTCAGCCAGACTCTCTACTACCGGCTCTGGCCGCGCCTGCTCCCTGACCGGCATGTTCGCCGTGACAGGCGGCTGATCCTCCGGCTGAAAAGCGGGTTCAGGGTCGCCGACCAGGGGGTCTGCCCCACTTACGGCTGCGGTGTGCGCCGGCTGCTCAGATCCGCGCCTGTGCTTGGCCAGGGATTCGCCCGGCAGCACCAAAAACTCTCCGGCCGCGTCGACATCCGGCTCCACAGGGGCGCTGCGCACAGTAACCGGTTGGATTTGCGGCGGCTCTTCGCGGGGCTCGGGACGCGCCTCGCCTTCCGCCCGCGGCGAATAATACTTGGAATCCGGCAGGCCGCCGCGCCCCCCTGAAGGAACGCCTCCGCCTCCCTTGTGCCCTCTGCGCCGGCGTCCACGGCGTCCACGCTGATCGCGATCTCCCCGGTCACCGCGTTCCTCGCGGCGCCCGTGCGCCGGAGCGCCTACCGCTGCGCCTGCGGACGTCGCGACGCCGGGCAAAGCCGCTTCCGGCGGGGATTGCAAAGCGGCTGTCTGCTCCGGCTCCGCAAGTGGATTTACAACCGGGCTTACCACCGGGCTCGCAACCAGGCTGGCAACGATCGTAACCGGCGGCGGGGCGGGGCGATCCAGCTTGAGGATCTTCTCCTCCACGCTGGTCACAATCTTGTCGTATTCGTCGTTATCTTCGAAGAAATCCGAAACGTAAAGAAACGCGTCCCGCTCCAGGCCGATATCGACGAACGCCGATTGCATGCCCGGCAGCACGCGGGTTACCCGGCCTTTATGGATGCTTCCAGCGAGCGAGTATTCGTTCTCGCGCTGATAGAAAATCTCGACTACCTGATCCTCTTCCAGCACCGCGACGCGTGTTTCGTGGCGGTTGGCTGAAACGATCAATTCCTTCGACATCCGCGCCTCCCCGAGAACATGGAGAGAGTGGGCCAGAAGGAAATGGAGCCCCGGCGTGTGCGTCTCGCGTTTCCCTCGGAAGGGAATCCGTCAAAACTCTACAAATTCACGCTGGCCGGGCGACGGAGCTACGAACCTCATACGCCGCCGGCCGGGAACCACCCCTTGGGCCCCCGGGGAGAGCGCCTCGCGCCACTTTCCCGGGGATCTCTACACAGGCTCCCGAATCAATTTCTTTAGTTGACAAACCTTCTGAGGCGGACGTTATTCACCAGCCCCAGAGCCAAAAAACTCGACCAGATACTGGAACCGCCAAAACTCATAAACAGCAGCGGAATGCCGGTCACCGGCATCATCCCCGCCACCATTCCCACATTCACAAGGATATGGCAAAGCAACAAGGCTGCAATCCCCATGCAAATGTACATGCCCGCTCGATCAGGCGCCATTTGCGCATTCTGAACGATGCGCATCAGCAACACAAAATACAGCGAAAGTACGACTACTACGCCCACGAACCCCTGCTCCTCGGCGAAAGCCGAAAATATGAAGTCCTTGTAAGGCACCGGCAAAAAACGAAGCCGCGTCTGCGTCCCCTTGGTCCACCCCTTGCCGGTCATACCACCCGATCCGATCGCGATTTGCGACTGGATGGTCTGATACCCCCTGCCCTGAGGGTCGGCGTCCGGGTTCATAAAACTCACCAAACGCTGCCTCTGATAATCCTTCAGAAAAACCGAGCTCGCGGGCAGAGCCAACGCGCCCACTATCGTTATGGCCACGATATACTTCCAATGCAATCCCGCGAGAAACACACCCACCAGCAGGACGGCGATGTAAGTGAGCGCCGTTCCCAAATCCGGCTGCACCAAAACCAGTCCCGCCGGAACCAGAACCAAACCCGCCAGCTTCAGGGTATCCCAAATGTCCAGATCGTCCCTGTGCAGGTCGGTCAGGAACCGGGCTACCAACAATATTATCACCAGCTTGACAAATTCCGATACCTGTAAATGGTTTCCGCCGGGCAGCGGAATCCAGCGTGTGGAACCGAACGCCGCTTCGCCGGCCACGTAAGTCGCCAGCAGCACCCCCACCGAGACCAGGTAAAGGACGGGTACGTAACGCAGCAGCGAGTGGTAATCGATCACCAGCGCCAGCCACATCAGTCCAAGGCCGCTCACGATGTCGAACGCCTGCCTCCACCAATCGCTATGCGAGCTGGTGTCGAGCGTGGCGCTATAGATCTGCAACACTCCCACAATGCAGATTGCGAGCGCGATCGCCAGCAGCCACCAATCGATATCGCGAAGCGACAGATAGCGCGACATCAGTTCCGCGCCACCGCAGGCAGATTCATGCCACTTTGAGTTGGCAGGCGGAAGCGCCCGCCCCACTCGGGCAATTTCAAGCCGAATGCCGCAGCCATCTTCTGCGTCGTAGCGTTCTGTTGCTGCTTGAGCGCCGCCACACGCGCTTTCTTGTCGAAGTATGCTTTCAACACGTCGCGCACGATGGGCGCGGCGAATTTGCTTTCGGCGCCGTGCTCGAAAAACGCGGCCACTACAATCTCCGGCGCGTCGCAGGGAGCGAAGCCTACGAACCAGGCGTTGTCTTTGAAGTTCTCGCCCTTGCCCTGGGCCTTCACAAAATCCGCGGAGGCCACCTGCGCCGTGCCCGTCTTACCGCAGACCGCAATGCCGGGTATGGCGGCGCGGACGCCGGTGCCGCCTTCGTTTACCACCCCGTACATGCCGGAGATTACGTCCTTGACGTTCTGCGGACTAAGGCTCCAGCTCACCGGCTCATCCTTGGCCGCGGACTCCTTCACCAAATGGGGGCGCCGCCACGTCCCGCCCACAGCCAGACCGGCGATGGCATGGACCAGTTGGATCGGCGTCACGGTCAGGGCGCCTTGCCCGATAGACACGGAAATGGTCTCTCCGGCGAACCATTTCGTGCGGTAGTTGCGCAGTTTCCATTCCGGCGAGGGATTCGTGCCGGTGAGCTCGTGCGGCAAGTCGATTCCGGTCGGCTTGCCATACCCAACCAGGTCGGCGTAGTAAGCGATATTGTCGATCCCCATCTTATTGCCGACATTATAGAAGTACACATCGCAGGATTGAACAATGCCCTTGTGGAGGGCGACGGTTCCGTGGCCGCCCTTGAGGTGGCAGCGGTAATAACGGCCGTAAAACGTCGCGCCGCCGGGACAGTGGACGGTCCACGTGTCGTCGATGGTTCCCGTCTCAAGGCCGGCCAGCGCCATGATCGGCTTAAAGGTAGATCCCGGCGATTGGGCGTCCTGAATCGCGCGGTTCAACAGCGGATGATCCGGATTGTCGTTGATCTCCTTCCAATCCTTGGCCTTGATGCGCCCGGAAAACTTGTTCGGATCGAAGGACGGCCGGCTGACCATGGCGAGCACTTCACCGGTATTGGGATCGAGCGCCACCACCGCGCCATTCTTATGTTCCACACCCACTTCGGCCAACCCCGTATCCATCGAAAGCTCAGCCACAGTTTGCAGGTCCAGATCGAGCGTGAGTTGTAGATCTTTGCCTGGGACGGCGGGCTTTATACCCAGCACCTGGCGGACTTGCATGCCGTTATCCACCAGCACCTGGCGCTGGCCATCGACGCCCGTGAGCCACTCGTTGTACTGCCGCTCGATGCCGAACTTGCCGATCACCTGTCCCGGGTCGTACTTGGCGTACTCCGGCAGGTCCAATTCCTGCTCGCTGATTTCGCCGGTATATCCGATGACGTGCGCCATCATGCCATTGCGCGGATAGAGCCGGGGCTGCGCCTGAATCACTACCAGTTCGGGGAAAAAATCGCGGTGCGAATCGACAAAGGAGAGGTCGGCCGGCGTCAGTTCCCCCTTCAGCACGATGGGCTCATACTTGGGCCGGGTGCGGTAGCGGCTGACCCGCGCCAGCAGATCGTCGTAGTCCAGATCGAGACCTTGGGCAATAGGCCGCAAGTGCTCTTCCTTCATCGATTCACGCGCCAGAAGCAGAGTGAACGACGAATGGTTATCGACAATCACGCGGCCATCGCGGTCGAGGATTCGGCCGCGCGGCGCGATGATTGGAACCGACTTGATGCTGTTGGCCTGCGCGCGCAGATCGTACACCTGTGGGTTCTGAACCTGGAGCCGCCAGAACCCGGCAATAAGCAGCAGGAAAATGCCCACGGCGGTGTACTGAAAGATGGCGATTTTCCCCGAGGCGAAATTCGTATCGTCGCGCAACGGCGGCTTGTCGGCAAGCTGTTGCCGATCGACGTTCGTATCGGTTGGAGGCAGGGTCACAACTTCGCGCAGGATACCACGCTCATTCATTATAGTAGCAGGTGGGTCTTATCGCTGTGTGCCCGATGGCCGTGTGCTCGATGGTCGTGTGCTGGATGACCGGCCCCGGGGCCGCTCCGAGCGCTCGGCCTTCGGGCGTCAATCTTTGATGCAGCTTGTTGGCTTCACCGGGCCAGCGCGCCGATGGCTTCCGCGTCGCATCCGAGGACGATGCGATCGCCCTGAACCAGGATGGGACGCTTGATCAGGTTCGGATGCCGCGACATAAGACGCAAGGCTTCCGCTCGCGATGGCGGATTCTGCTTCATGCCGCGCTCGCGGTAGAGTTCGTTGCGCGCGTTCAGGAACTGGCGGTAATCGCGGGCGCCGATCAGCTTATCGAGCTCGGCTTCGGGGAGACCCTGGTTGAGATCGATCTCCTCGAATGCGGCGCCGTTTTCGCGAAGCAGAGTCCTGGCTTTGCGGCAGGTGCTGCAGTTGGGTTTCCAGTAGAGCGTCAGCATCCAAAACCATTATGCCCGGTGAGCCAGGCGATGAAGCCATGAATTAATTCCGGGATACCACTCCCGATCTGAGAAGGGTCGAGTCTGGCGGGCCGCGATCGGCATTGGTCCGGGGACAAAACGGCGGATTAAAGGAGCACAGCGCACCCGGATATTATGGAATGGAAAAGGCTCACTCGGGGAGAGACTCAGTAGAAAGCTCAGCCATTCGACTCAGGGGTACGCTTTCGCAATTCTTCCACATCGCCAAGATCCTTCGCGCGGCCGGTGCTTTCCTTGTTGCGAATTAGCGTCGCGCGTCCAATGAACTGAGTCGGCACGCCTTCCAACTCGGCTTGCCTGCGGGTTTCCCAAGCCTCATCAAAACCGACACCCGAGATTGCGGTCAACAGGTCTATTCGGTTTGGCTGAACTCCTAATTGGATTACCACCCCGGGTGATTGGAAGTCGGCGGCTCTGATTCCAGGCTTCCCGAAGCCAAATTGCGAGAGCGTGCGCAGCACGCGATCCGCGTTCTCTTCGGTCGGCCGTACTAGTAAGTCAAGATCTCCCGTATACCGCGGGAACCCATGAAAAGCCACTGCGAAGGCCCCGACAACCAGATACTCAACTTCGTTCGAGTTCAACAACTCGATAAACTCGCGCAAGTCCTTGTTCAACGGCATCGGGATGGCGGTGGTTCCGGAGCTCGATCAATATTCTCAGACGCTCTTGCGGGGATAGCGACGCGTCATATCGCGCATCGGCTTCGCCGGCATCCTCAAAACTCGTAAAAACCTTGACCGTTTTCTCCACATTCATATTATCCGCCGGGCCGGGCTCAAGGGCAAGGTCTTTGCGAGAGGCGTCTATTAAGAGCTACGATTATTGCGCAAGATTCGTGACGCGATGGGGCCGGGTTCACTGGAGGTATAAGGCCGTAACGCGCCTGATGGTATTTCTCGTCGCCGTGTTTCTTTGGTTGTTCTGGATGATTGGGGAAGCCGGTTGGAATCGGGTCGCGCCGCGCTAATCATCCTCAAACTGACCCACTACCCACTAGAATGCGATCTTGAGCGAGAACTGCACGGAGCGCGCGGGTAACTGGTTGGTGATGCCCGCCAGCGGGGCTCCGAAGCCGGCGCCCGGAGTAGCGCCGTTGCCCCATGTGCCACTGTAGCCCGCGAAATTCGCGTGGTTGAAAACGTTGAACGCTTCCACTCGCGGGACCACGCGAACATGCTCGTTAAATAGCGCGAACGGGCGCTCCATGGACGGGGCGAAATCGTAGATTGGGTTGCCGCGGCCGGTATTGCGGCCTACTACCACGCCGTTGATTACAGGGCGGTCCGCGGTGGCGCCGTCGCCGCTGTTGTTGTCGCCAGTGACAATGTCATAAACCAGCCCGGATGCCAGCGTGGCTACGCCGCCGATAACTACCTTGCCCGGGAGGATGTAGAATCCACTGATCACCAGACGATTGCGCTGGTCGAAGAGGGCGTTTCCGTTTTCGATCTTGCCGGTGAAGAGCGGGTCGTTGGGATTCTGCGCGGTGGCATCGGGGTCCACGTTATCGATGGCGTGCGACCAGGTGTAACTGACTAACATGGAAAGGTGGCTGCTGAAGTTGTGACTCAGGTTCACGTCCAGCGCATCGTAGAACAGATAGCCATCGTTGACATCGGCTTGAATCTCGGCATAGGGCGGCTGCGGATTGGTAGCGGTGTTGGGATTGCAAGTCGTACCGTTCTGCGCGTACCACCAGATCCAGTAGGGGCGAGTGCAATTGGCGGCCTGCGCCGTTCGGACCTGGTTGGGCGCGGTGCGAATAAAAGACGAAGGCGGATCGACATCGAGCGGCCGGACGATGCGTAATGAGTGATTGCCAACGTAATCGACGCTCAACACCCACTTAGGGGCAAGCCGGCGCTGGACGCCGATGGTCCACTGCTCCGAGTAGGGGTTCCACAGGCCATTTTGATAGTTGACCAGGGTACTGGTGGGGAAAAACTGATTGTAATAAGATGCGTCGCCGGGGCGCAGATAGAGACTGCGCAAGGGCGCAACAGCGCCTGGGGGGAACGCCGGCAGCGGCGCGGCGGCCACGCTGGTGGGGAAGCCCACCTGTCCGGGGGAGGCGACGTAATTGAACACGCCAGTGGGTCCGGTGAGGGCGTAGTTGGCCTCGGAGTTATCCACGATCGCCGAATAGTAAATGCCGAATCCGCCGCGGATCACGGTCTTGCCGTCGCCGTGGAGGTTGTAGTTGAAGCCCACGCGAGGCGCGAAATCCAAATTCGAATTGGTGAATGTCTGTCGCTCGTAGCGCAGGCCAAGGTTCACAGTCAGGTTGTTGCGAACCTTCCAATCGTCCTGAACGAAGAAGGTATACAACGTGTCGTTCACGGTATAGGCGGCGTTACCGTAACTCTGCGTATAACTCTTAACATTCGCGATGTTATCCAGATACGCGGAGCTTTCGCAGAAAGACAAAGCCGCCGTGCAGGTATTGTAGCTGAACTCGCCGTCATAAATGGGACCGCCGATTTCCTTGCTATTGCCGCCGTTGTGGGCAAAAATGACATCGGCGCCGAACTTAATGGTGTGATGGCCCCAGACCGCCGACATAATGTCGTTGGCCTCATACTGGCGGTTCTGGAGCAGCGCGGATTGCGAGGTGCCGGTTGCGAAGGTGCCGCCGGTGGAGATGGGGACGCTGAATTCGGTGCCGTAAATCGCCGGAATGAACTGCGTAATAGGGTCGCCCAACTGAAACTGCAAGCGAACGTTGTTGACCAGGGTCGGGCTGATGATATCGGTTTCCCCAGCTTCCAGGGAGTAAGTGCGTTTGTAAAAGACTCGGTCGACGGTGGGAAGACTGTTGCCGCCCACCGAGCCGTTCGGGTTCGTGTCGTAGAACGCGTCCGCATCGCCCCTGAAGAACAGGTTGTTTCTCTCATTGATCTGATGATCGATCCGAAAGAAACCGAGCCAGTCGCGGTAGTGTCCGATGAAGTTACCCGGGTCCACCGGCGAAATCACCGGTGAGGCGCGATTTTCGCGGCTGAATTCGCCGGAAAGGAAGAAATGCGTCTTACCGTCGGATCCCAGCGGCCCGGAAAGCGAGAGATCGCTCTGCCCCAGCGTGTCGTTGGTTACGTCGTTTCCGCTCGTGGCATTGTTGGCGTTGAAGCCGGAAAGCGCCGCTTCCGTGGCTGAGGGGCGCCACAGTTCCATGGCTTCGCCGTGGAAATCGCTGCCGCCAGTCTTGGTGACGATGTTGATCACGCTGCCGGCGGTGGCGCCATATTCGGCGGAAAACGCATTGGTCAGCACGTCCATCTCTTGTACGGCAGCGCGTGGGATGTTGTTGAAAATAGTCTGGCGGCCCCAGAAATCGCTGGCATTGGCGCCATCCACTTCGAACCACGCCTGGCGGCGGCCGGCGCCGTTGGTGGTGAAGAGGTCCTCATTCATAAAGACGTCGCCCATGTTAATCGCCGGCCGATTGGCAGCGTTGAGCAGCGGCAGATACGTGATGCGCTGGCCCAGCAGAGGCGTCTCTTCGATCTGCTTCTCGGTCAAAAGCGTTCCAAGCTGCGGCTCATCCGCGCGAACTCCGCCCACTGTGCCGGTGACGGTAATGCGGGTCTGATCGGAAGCGACGTTGAGCTGCAGATCGATACTCGAACTGGAATCGCCTTCGAGAGTGATACCGGCCAATTTGGCGTCGGCGAACCCTTGCTTGGCGGCCGTAATCTCATAGCTGCCCGCCACCGGAAGTCCGGGGAGCGAATAGGCGCCGGCCGCGTCGCTCTGCGTCGTGCGCTGCAGGCCGGTTTGGGAATTCTTAACCGTGATCTGTACTCCCGCGACCGCGGCCTTGGCGCTGTCCGTAACCCGGCCGTTAATAGTAGCTGTATCGGGCGTCTGGGCGCTCAACGAAAACGCGTAAACGAAGACCGCAAGAAATGCGAACGATCGAAACATGATCCTCCCACCTGAATTTGGAATACAACCAGACTACAAAAGCGGGGGATCTACTACCATTGATCGTAGTTGGGGAAAGTAGCGCGAGCCCATGGCCTGCGTTCGCCAAGGCGCTCCGAGCGCTTGGTCTCGGCCAGTCTGTGCGCGTTCCGCCGCGCCAATGGTAATCGATCGAGAGATGCCTTAATGCACCAGGCGTTCGAGCAGCTCATGGACTGAGCGCAGCGTGGCGGGTTGGGCCATCAGCAACACGACCGCCGGAATCGCGACCACAGCGCCGCCCAGCGCGATCCGCGCGGGCTTGCGTGACGGGACGTCAACAGCGCGGTTTAACAGTCGCTCTACGCGGACTGAGATATCGACGCTGGCGGCGACGAAGTGGCTCATCAGCGGCGATGCTTGCGCGGCCGCGCCCAAGCGCGCTACGCGGACCAGAGCTTCGGCCAGTGAGAGCGAACAGGAAGCGTCCTGGGAGACGGCCCGATCATCGGCGGCCCACTCGGTGAAGCGCAGCCAGGCGCGCTCTACGGGGGCGAATCCCCGCAAGAACGGCAGGGCGTCCGGCGCGAGCAGCAGAAGCAGGCGTTTGAGATTATCGGCGGAGTTTTGGTGCGCGCGCTCATGACGGATGGCGGCCGCGAGTTGATCGCGGTCGAGGGCGTCGGCAACCGAGCGCGAAACGATCAGCTTGGGGCGCACGATGCCGGCGATGCCGATAAACGGCGCTGTTCCTTCGGCAATCCAGACAGAGCCGGCGTGCCTGCATTGGCGGACATAGCGATGCGAACGGACCGCCGCGCGCAGACTGCGGGCCCACGAAATGGCGCAAATCGCAGCGCCGAACAAGGCTGCGGCGAGACACGGGAACCCGACGAATTCGGCGCCGCCCTTCTGTTCGAGCGAGAGATAACTGGGCACGCAGAGTCCGGCGACGGCCGCCAGGGCAACCGCGGCGGGGAACAGCCGGAGCGCGAGCAACAGGCGCGCGGCGGATTGCGCACACAGACGCTCCGCGAACCGGAGCGCGGCGGGCGCGAGACAGCGTGCAGCGAGCGCGAGCGCTGCGTGGACCAGGAAGAACGAGGCTAGACACAGACACACCAGCCGCAATGTGTACGGAAGAATCATGGTTTTTCCCTCCGGCTCAATTCCTTGCGCTTGATCTTGATCTTGCGCTCCAACGCGTCCAGCAGGGCTTCATCCTGCGTGCCGACAGCGTCCACCAAACACGAAATCAGCGTCTCGCCAGCGGGCTGCGAGCCCGCCAGAAAGGCGGCGACAAAATCGCCGGCGCGCTTGTGCTCCCATTGCTGCCGGGATATTTGCGCCGAATAGAAAAACGCGCGTTCCGACTTGCGGCGGCTGAGCAGACCCTTCTTATAAAGGCGATCGAGAGTGGTCATGACCGTGGTGTAGGCCAATGGGCGTTGGAGCTGCTGCGCTACGTCGCGAACGTTGCATTCGCCGCCGGACCAGAGAATATCCATGACCTGAGTCTCCAGGTGGCCGAGCGGCGTTGAGGATCCAACTGCGGCGGCGCGCGGTCTGAAGAGGCGAATCATCGAGCTTGCAGCATTCTAGCACGGCAGGACAGGCAATCTCGCGGTCTTCCCGCCGGAAGGTTTCCGCGCTCTCTGTAGCCATGACCGGCGGCAAGACCGCCGGCGCTACCGTGCGACCGTGCGACCGTGCGACCGTGCGACTGTGCGACCGCCGTCGCCTTACTGACCTCCGGCCGGCGGGGCGGTCGACGCCGACGGCGTGGCCGGCTTGGTCAAATCCTTCACCCGCTCTTCCAGGTGCTCCTTCATCTTGAGCAATGGAATGCCGTCCACCATCCACTGAGGCGCGGGTTTATCCATCAGATAGTGGTCGAAAAACTCGCGCATGCGGACGGTGTAGTCCTTCATATTCTGCGGCAATCGCAGGCCGTGATTCTCGCCTTTGTATTCGAGCAGAATGACGGGCTTTTCGAGGCGGCGGAGCGTATTGAAGTATTCGATACCCTGAGTCTGGTCCACGGCGCCGTCCTTGTCGTTGGCAAGGATCATCAGGGGCGTCTTGACGTTCTTGGCATGATAGACGGGCGAGTTACGAATATAAGCTTCCATATTGTCCCAGTAACCGCCGGCGAAGCGGCCCTGGCTGCTCTCGAAGATGGCCTGGTTCGTGCCGCCGGTGTTGCGGTAAATGAGGCTATACATGCTGACCATGTCGGTTAGTGGAGCGCCGGCGACCGCGGCGTGGAAGATATCGGTCTGAGTGACCAGGAATGCGGTTTGATATCCGCCCCATGAGTGACCCTGTATGCCGACTCGCTGCGGATCGACCACGCCCGTGGCGATGGCCGCCTTCACCGCCGGAACCACGCAGGCCACGGCGGACATGCCCGGGTCGTTAACTTTATAAACGATATCCGGCTCGATCACTGCATACCCATTGCTGGTATAGTTCGCGATGTTGAAGCCGTTGTAACCGGGCTGCGGGTATTGGTTGGCGCCCTGCGATAGCTTCTCGTAAATATAGACAAGAGTCGGGTAACTTTTACCGGCCTGGTAGTTAGCCGGCAGGTAGAGCGCAGCCTGAAGCTTCTCGCCGCGCGTACTGACATAATCGACCAGCTTCACGCCGGCTGTCCAGAGGAACTCCTTCTGCTGCGGATTGGCGTCAGTGACTCGCTCGCCGTTCTCCAGCAGGCGGTTCGAGGCCAGGTAATCGGGATACTCAGCCGTGGTTTCGCGCGTGTACAAGTAAACATCCGCCGACTTAGCCTTGATCAGTTGGCCGTAAGCGGCGTCGCCCCACTGCAACATGCGAACACCGGGCTTACCGGGCTCGATCAGGCCGATGCCGCCTTTCTTCGTCCACTCGCCATAAGCCGAGATATAGACAGGCGCCGTGAGATCGACGCCTCTCTCTTCGGGGTCGAGACGGAACGTGCGCCGGTAGCGGATCTTGTCCTTGCCGCCGTTCACTGTCAGATTCACCGGCTGTCCGCCGGCCACGGGGACTTCCCAGACATCCCAACCGTCGCTGAGCAATACGGCGGAAGAATCCTTCGACCAGCCCAGCGATGGCGTTGGCGGCTTCACCACGTTGACGTCATTATCGACGTCATAGAACTTAGACGGAATCCTGGAAGTAAGATCGGTAGACTTACCTGTCTCCATGTCGTAGCTGAAGAAAACGCCATCCTGGTAATAGAGGAAACGCAAGCCGTCGGGCGATTCACCCATCATGTGCCGGGCGTGCTTCAAAGCGAGGCGGCGCTGGCCGCTGGAGGCATCGACGATATACACGTCTTCAAAGCGCCTGCCGTCGAGATTCCCCATGCGCTCGTATTCGCGGATATCCACGCCGAGCGCGTATTTCTGCTCGGGAGCGATGGTCACCTGACGCAATGCGTCGTCCGCCAGACGGACGAACTTCTTCGATGCCGGCGAATAGGCGCACAGATAGTTGAAGTTCTTGTCGGCATTCTCCTGCACCTGCTGCTGCGATTGCAGGCGAGGGTCCTTGTAGTGCCAGATGACAAGGTCGGGCAACTCGGGCGTGTCGGGCCTGGCGCTGGCGGCGGTGGAATCGCCATCCTTGGGGGCATCTTTCGCGGCATCCTTCTTCGGTTTGACTTCGTGGATCCCGAACAGAACTGCGGAGAGATCGGCGCGCCAAACCGGCGGCCGCGTTGAGCTGATGGTCATTCCGGCGGGGAAGCTGGTATCCGCTTTCGGGTCGTAGACTGTCTTGGACGCCGGTCCGTTGGGGCCGAAATCCTGGAACGCGACCAGGGTATAGAGCTTGTCTTCGAAGCCTTTGTCGTCGGCGCCGCGGACGACGGACAGGGCATCGCCTTTTTGGGTCCATGCGAGGCCGCGATAGACGGCTTGCGCGCTATCGAGAGACTGCGTCGAGCCGGTGCTCATGTTACGCAGCTCGATGCCGTTGCCGGCTTTATCCTGCGCGTCGATCGCGTAGGCGAGGAAGGCGCCATGCTTGTTGAACGAGAAATCGGCGACGTTGCCCACGTTGAGCTCATTGCCGGTCGCGAGTTCGTAGAGAAGGAGGTCGGAGCCGGTGGGCCGGTCGGCAGCCGGGCCCGCGCCACCGCCCGCATTCCCTGTTGGCGGCGCGGCGGCTGGGGCTGCCGGTTGCGGCGGAGCATCGGGGCCGTAGCGCTGAAGCGCAAGATAGGTGGAGGTTTCGCCGGAGAAGGCAAAGCGCCGGACTTTTTCAAACTCGGTCTTCTTGCCGGTAGCGAGTTCCACCAGGACGACTTTGGTCTGGATGGGCTTGCGATCTTTCTTCAGCCGCTTGGCCTGCTCGGTGGTGGGGTAGGAGTGAAAGGCCATCCATCGGGAATCGAACGAGATGGAGAGATCGGCGCCGCCTGGGGCCGCGGGCGCGGCGGCCGGACCGGGAGTCGCAGCCGGAGCGGGGGCGGCGGCTCCCGGATCGCCGATAGGAAAGCGAAGCTCCTTGGCGGATTTCAGATTGCGGACGACCACCTCGGCGTTGCCTTCGGCGGGCGCGAGGCGATAAGCGAACCACTCGCCATTGGGCGAGACGGATGGCGACTGAATGCGCTTCCAGGCGAGCATGTCGGAAATTGCGAGCGGGCGCTGGCCTTCGGCTGCGGCGAGTCTGGGAGCCAGCGCGAGAAATACCGCGAGGGGCAGGAAAAAACGGCGTTGCATGCGGGGATGTTATCACAATCCTAAGGCTCAGGAAGGCGACGCTATATCGCCGCGCATATATTCCAATGGCTTGGCGCGTGGAAATTACTCTACGTGAAACTCGCTCACAGCACACGCAAGAGGGTCGGCTTGTGCAAGAGACTGTCGTCGCTGCCAAAATAGAGTCTGACCCAGAAAGGCGGATCTCCCCGTGTGTCACCTGTCAGGAAGAGCTGCCGGGCATCCGCCGCAGCGACGAAGGTGAGTGAGGTTTTAACCGATTGGCCAGGGTCCAAGGTCACGTCGAAGGGGACCGCGGTGGGGTCGTTCACTAGCGGAAAGCGGCGCCCGCGCTCATCGAGCAGATACAGTGACGCGCCTTTAGCGCTGGTCTTTACGCGATTGGCGTCGCTGAAGAGGCGCACATCCACCTTGTAGACGATCTCTCGCCCCATAGGCCTCGGGCTCACTCCGTCGATCCCGATACACCAAATGTCCACACAATAGCTGTCGCCGACGCTTACAATCTTCTGGGGAGTCCACAGCGAGACTGCAATCACTGCCAGTGTGTAAGTCGCAGCCAAAGCGGCGGAAGCCAGCAGCATCTTCATCGCCCGGCGAGAGTTCCCGGACGCAAACTGCGCGGCGGAAGTCAGAACCATGATGACAGCCCCCAGTACCACCGCGAGAGCTACGGCTGCGCCGAGATTCGAGTCCGAGTGGATGACCATTTGCGCAGGATCCTTTCCCGAGAGTGTATCGCAAAGCCAGGGCGTGGCCCCGCCCCACGGTCTGCTATCCTTAGAGCATAACTCCTCACAGGATATACTCTTGAAAGTCGGTTTCATCAGCTTGGGCTGTCCCAAAAATCTGGTCGATAGCGAGGTCATGATGGGCCAGCTTGTCGCCAGAGGCCACGAGTTGACGCCGCATCCCGACCAGGCCGACGTGCTGGTGGTCAATACGTGCAGCTTCATCGATCCGGCCAAGAAGGAATCCGTCGATACCATCCTCGAAATGGCCGAGTATAAGCGCATCGGCCGCGCCCGGAAGTTGATCGTCGCCGGGTGCCTGGTGGAGCGCTATCGCGGCGATATCCGCAAGGAAATGCCCGAGGTCGATGCCTTGGTGGGCACCAATGAGCTATCGAAGATCGTGGCTTTGTGCGAAGGGCCATACCAGGACAACCAGGAGGCGGAATCGAATCCGCTCGAGCCATACCTCTACCACGACCTGACGCCGCGCGTGCTCTCCACGCCGCGCCACTTCGCATACATCAAGATCGCCGAAGGCTGCGACCACCCGTGTACCTTTTGCGTGATTCCGCAGTACCGCGGCAAGTTCCGCAGCCGGCGCTTCGAGTCGGTGATTTCCGAAGCCACGCGGCTGTTCCAGCAGGGCATCCGCGAGATCAACCTGATCGGCCAGGACACCACCTGCTTCGGCGAAGATTTTGGTATGCGCGACGGCCTTGCGATTCTGCTCGAACGCCTGGCGCAAATCGAAACGCCGCGCGAGAAGTGGATCCGGTTTCTTTACGCGTACCCCAACAAGGTGACGCAGCGCCTGCTTGATACCATCGCGGCGCATCCAGCGCTGGTGAAGTATATGGACATGCCGCTGCAGCACGCCAGCGCGCCGGTGTTGAAGCGCATGAAGCGCGGGGCCTCGGGCGATATTTTCCTGAAACTGCTGGAGCGCGTCAGGCGTACGATTCCGGGCGTGGCTATCCGCACCAGCTTCATCGTGGGCTTCCCGGGCGAAACCGAGCAGGATTTCGAAGAGCTGTGCCAGTTCGTGCAGGCCGCCAGGTTCGACAACATGGGCGTGTTCGCCTATTCGGATGAAGATACCAGCAGGAGTTTCGCGCTCGACGGCAAAGTGGACGGCCGCACCATACAGAATCGCAAGCGGCGCCTGATGGCCATCCAGCGCAAGGTCGCCAAGGCTCGCAACCGCGCCATGGTGGGCGCGGAGCTGCCCGTGCTGGTGGAAGGCCTCTCGAAAGAAACCGATCTGCTATGGGAAGCGCGGCTGGCCACGCAGGCGCCGGATATCGACGGCGTTACGCTGATCAACGATTTCGAAGGCAGCGAGCCGCAGCCGGGCGAGATCCGGCGAATGCGTATCACCGAAGCGCACGATTACGACGTGGTGGGCACGTTGCTGGAACCGTCTGAAGCGGCGCCTGGATATGCGCCCGCGCCGCTCATTCACATTGCGCTATGAAGTTGAAGTGTCCGATTTGCAAGAAGGATGTCGTCCTAGGCGAGCCGGATTTCCCGTTTTGCAGCGAACGCTGCCGGTTAGTCGATCTGGGTAGATGGGCGGCCGAGGAATACCGGATTCCGGTTGTGGGCGATCCGCTGCAGCCCGAGACCGACGAGGAAGCCGAGTGACGCGCAGGACCGTAGCGCCGGCGGTCTTGCCGCCGGTGATTCTCCTGGTGGCAAATGCCCGTTAGCGTCGCGAACCTCATCGCCACCTGGTTCGGCTGCGGCCGTTTTCCATACGCGCCCGGCACGGTAGGCTCAGCGGCGGCGGTGGCCATCGCCATCGCGCTGCAGCACTGGTTCGGCTTCGGGCCGCTTCACTTCGCCCTTCTGGCCGCGCTGCTGTTTCTGCCCGCCACGTGGGCCGCGGATGTTGCGGCGCGCGCGGCCAAAATCAAAGACCCCGGCTTCGTGGTGGTGGATGAAGTGATCGGCCAGTGGATCTCGCTCGCGGGCGCGCGGGTATTAAACTGGAAAAGCTATCTGGCCGCGTTCGTCCTCTTCCGCCTGTTCGACATTTGGAAGCCCATACCCGTCCGCCAACTGGAGCGGCTGCCCGGCGGGTGGGGCATCAACGCCGACGACGTCATGGCCGGACTTTACGCCGCGCTTGTAATGTGGACAGCAGGATGCTTCAATCTTTATTGAGTATGGCCCTTCGGAAACCAAACAACGTGCCGCAGATTTCCCAGATCACGCCCACGGCGGCCATCGCGGGCGGCGAGTTGCAGATTCGTGGTAAAGGCTTCGTGAAAGCCGACCGGCCGCGCGTACTGATTGGCGATGTCGCGGCGCCGCTGGTGATCGGTTCGGATTCCTTCGTAATCGCGCGCGTGCCCGAGGGCGCAACCGCCGGAGAAGTGGTGGTGGCGAATGGAGAGCACTCCAGCGAATCCTGGGCGTGCGATATCGGCGTGCTGCTGGCGGAGAATCTGCACCCGGTGGCGAGCCCGGCCGTCGATTCGTTCGGCAATATCTTCACCACCTTCAGCGGATCGCGCGGGCAAAAGACGCCGGTGGCGGTCTACCGCATCGACCTCAACTTCAATATGAAGCCGTTCATCAACGATCTGATGAACGCCACCTCGCTTGCGTTCGATCGCCACGGGCAGCTCTATATATCGAGCCGCTACGACGGAATTGTGTATCAGGCGACGCCCAACGGCAACATGTCGGTGTATGTCGAGGGCATGGGCGTGGCGACCGGTATTGCGTTCGACCGCGAAGAGAACCTCTACGTGGGCGACCGCAGCGGGACCATTTTCAAGATCAGCCCGAGCCGGCAGATTTTCGTCTTCGCCACGCTGGAGCCTTCCATCGCAGCCTACCATCTGGCGTTTGGACCGGACGGCTACCTGTACGTCAGCGGTCCCACGACCTCGAGCTTCGACGCCGTCCACCGCATTTCGCACGACGGCGAAGTGGAGGTTTTTTACCGCGGGCTGGGGCGTCCGCAGGGCATCGCGTTCGACGCGGAGGGCCGGCTCTACGTGGCGGCGTCCATTTCGGGGCGCAGGGGCGTGGTGCGCATTTATCCCAACGGCGCCGCCGACCTCTACCTTTCCGGCCCCGGCATTGTGGGGCTCGCGTTTACGCCGTCGCGCGCGCTGGTGGTGGCCACAACCAATGCGATCTATCGGGTGGACGCGGGTATCAAGGGATTGCCGCTGGTGTGATGAGGCGACTGATGGAGGTGGCCTGATGGACGCCGAGATCATCGCCGTCGGCTCGGAGATGTTGACGCCGCAGCGCGTCGATACCAACTCGCTGTATCTGACGGCCGAGCTGAATAACCTGGGAGTGGAAGTGAAGACGAAGTGCGTGATCGGCGACGATCTGGAGCGGCTTTCGGACGCCGTGCGCCGCGCGCTTTCCCGGTCCGGGATCGTGATTCTCTCCGGCGGCCTGGGCCCTACGGAAGACGATCTGACGCGCGAAGCCGTGGCGCTGGCGCTCGACCGCAAACTGGTGTTCCATCTGGAGATCGCCGAAGCGCTGGCGCAGCGGTTCGCGCAGTTCAAGCGCACCATGGCGGAAATCAACAAGCGGCAGGCCTTTGTGATTGAGGGCGCGCACGTTCTGCCCAACGACCGCGGCACCGCGCCCGGCCAGTGGATCGAGGATTCGGGCGCCGTGGCGATGCTGCTGCCGGGACCGCCGCACGAATTGAAGGCGATGTTCGAGCGGCAATGCCTGCCGCGCCTCGTCCGGCTGGTTCCCAAGCAGATCATCCGCACGCTGCAGTTGCGCGTGACCGGCATGGGCGAATCCGATCTGGACCAGCTCATCGCGCCGGTTTACAAGAAATACACCAATCCGGCGACCACGATTTTGGCTGCCAACGGCGATCTGCAGATCCACCTGCGCGCGCGCTGCGCCAGCGCGGGCGAGGCTGAAATATTGCTGGCGGAAGTGGGGGGACCGATCGAGCTGCTGCTGGGCGACCGCATTTATTCGCGCAACGGCGACCCGCTCGACGTAGTGGTGGGCGAGATGCTCCGCAAGCGCCGCGCGACCGTCTCAGTCGCGGAAAGCGCCACGGGCGGCATGCTAGGCGAACGTTTGACCGCGGCGCCGGGAAGTTCGGACTATTTTCTGGGTGGCTTCATCACTTACTCGAATGCGATGAAGATGGAGTTACTGGGAGTGAGCCCCGAGACGCTGGACCAGTTCGGCGCGGTGAGCAGCGAGACGGCGGAAGCGATGGCGATAGGCGCGCGGCGGCGGACGAGTTCCACTTACGCGATGGCGATTACAGGCGTGGCCGGCCCGGACTCCGGCGGCGAGGACGCGCCGGTAGGGACGGTGTACGTCGCGATATCCGACGCGGCCGGAACGCATGTGGCGCACCGCCAGTTTTTGGGGGATCGGACGCGTGTGCGCACGTTTACGGTACAAATGGCGCTCGATCTGTTGCGGAGACGCATCGGGCGAGGCTGATCAAGACTCCAGACCCATCCCGCCCGTCCGGGGTGCTATCGTCTTCCGCCGCCGCCCCGTCTAACGAGATAATTCAGATCGGGAGACCGGCCGCATGAGACGGATTCGTTTTGCTCTCCGCAGTCTGGCGAAATCGCCGCTGCTCAGTTCGGTGGTGGTTCTGTCGTTAGGACTCGGCATCGGCGTCAATACCGCCATCTTTTCGCTGCTCCACCAGGTGGTGTTGAGCTCGCTTCCGATTCCCCATCCGGAACAACTGGCGCTGTTCACCTCGCCCGGCCACCTCAAGAACGGCCGCATCAGCTCCAACGATTCCGGCAGCGAGGACTACATCTTCAATTGGCGAACGTTTCGCGAACTGGAGAAACACACCGAAGCCGCTACCGTTGCCGGCTTCTGGATCAACTCGGGCAATATCGCCTTTTCCCGCCAGACCGTCGCCGGTTCCATGATGCTGGTCTCCGGCCGCTATTTCGATGTGATGGGCGTGCAGCCTACGCTGGGCCGCCTGATCGGCCCCAGTGACGACGTACCCGGCGCCGGCAACCCGGTCGCGGTTGTGGACTATCGCTATTGGCAGCAGAAGCTCGGCGGCGACCCCGATGTGCTCAACCAGATCGTGAAGGTCAACGGCCAGCCGTTCACCGTGGTCGGCATCGCCCCGCGCGGATTCATCGGCACCACCGTCGGCAACGAGCCTGGCGTTTTCGTGCCCATGTCGTTCAAGCCGCATCTCACCGAGGGCTGGAACGGCACCGACAGGATGGACGATTACTGGATCTACCTGGTTGCCCGGCTTCGTCCCGGCGTGACGCGCCAACGCGCCGAGACGGCCTTGAACGGCCCCTATCACGCCGTGGTCGAAGAGATGGCTCGGTCCATCCATGGGAAGGTGGAACAGACGCCGCCCTTCCTGCAGCAGAAACTGTCCTTGAAGGATGGCAGCAAAGGGAACAGCGGCTTCCGCGACGATTACGCTTCGGCGCTCCGGATTCTGATTCTGGCTACTGCCTTGGTCCTGCTGATCGCTATGGCCAATGCGGCTAACCTGCTGCTGGCGCGCTCGGCTGAACGGCGGCGCGAACTGGCCATCCGCGCGGCCCTGGGCGCGGGCCGCGGCGACCTGATGGCGCAATTCCTGACTGAAGCTTTGCTGCTCGCCGGCGCCGGTGGAGCGGCCGGTCTGGCCATCGCGGCGATTACCCTCAAACTGCTGCTGGCGTCCTGGGGCGGCGATGCTCACGATTCCTTCGCTTCCACAGGCCTCAATTGGCCGGTGCTCGGCTTCAGTCTGGGCCTCACTCTGCTCACCGGCCTTCTCTTTGGTCTCTATCCGGCTTGGGATGCCGCCCGCGCTTCGGTGGCCGCCACGCTCAGCGATGAATCCGGCAAGTCGTCTGCCTCGCGCGGCGCCGTTCGCCTGCGCCAGGCGCTGGTGTGCGCCCAGGTGGCCATCTCCATCATCCTGCTGGTTCCCAGCGGCCTGCTGCTGAAGAGCCTGGTGAACCTGCTCCACGTGGATTTGGGAATGCGCACCGCCAACGTCATCGGCTTTCGCATCAGTCCTTATTCCAATGGATACACCCCCGAACAATCGAAGGCGTTATTCGACCGCGCCGAAACGGAGCTGGCCGCCATCCCCGGCGTCCGCAGCGTGGCTGCTTCCAGCGTGCCTCTGATCGCCGGCAGTAACTGGGGAACCAGTTTCAGCAAGGCCGGCCTTGTGCCCGGCGCGCCCCGGCTGAATTCGAAATTCGACCTGGTGGGGCCCGGCTTCTTCTCCAAGTCCGGTATCCCGCTCATTGCCGGGAGGGAGATTCTCGACTCCGATACCGCCGCGGCTCCCAAAGTAATGGTGGTGAACGAAACCTTCGTGAAACAATTCTTCGATGGCCACAACCCCATCGGCCAGCGCATCGGCTTCGGTAAGGACGGCGACCTGGATACCGAGATTGTCGGAGTGGTCAAGGACAGCCATTATTCCAGCGTGCGCGACGCCGCCCCGCCGGTCTTCTACCGGCCTTGGCGGCAAGACCGCACGATCTCGATGATCTCCTTCTATGTAAGGTCCGCGCTTCCGCCGAAACAAATCGCGCCGCAAATTCGCGCCGCGATGCGCTCCATCGACCGCGACGTTCCACTGGAGGATTTCCGCACGCTCGAAGATCAGGTGCATTTCCAAATTCGCAATGACGAGCTGCTGCTGCGGCTGGCGGCGGCGTTCGCCGTGTTGGCAACCTCGCTGGCCATGCTCGGCCTTTACGGCGTGATGGCCCACGGCGTCGCGCGCCGCACCCGCGAGTTCGGTATCCGCATGGCGCTGGGCGCCGCCCCCGCCAGAATTCGCTCCATGGTTCTCGGCGACCTGCTTTGGATTCTCGGTTTCGGCCTCGGGGTTGGAATCCCGGTCGCCCTCGCTTCCACACGCCTGATCGAAAGCCGCCTGTTCGGGGTACACGGCAAAGATGCGGCTATCGTAACCGGCATTGCCCTGCTGCTGTCGGTCACCGCCGTGGCTGCAGCCTATTGGCCGGCTCGCCGCGCGTCGAAAGTCAATCCATTGGAGGCTCTGCGCTACGAATGAGATGGAGATGCCGCCACGTAGCTGGCGAACAACGCGAGCGTAAGCGCTGCGCCACGTAACGGGCCGGCGCCCAGCGGCCACAAGGCCTCGCTTACTCCAGCCGCGCAAGCAATCCAATTCAGATGACGACGATCGCTTAACGGCCGCATCTGCGCGGCTTCCTGCGCGCCTCGGTTCCGCGCGGCGCAGGAAAGAGGCTTCGGCGGTGTGCGCGGACGCAATGTGGGAAGCGCGGCTCGCATTGCTTCGCCACGCCGGGCCGCCCGTCATTTCACACCGGCGGGCAAGCTGAAGCATGCCCCACCAGCGGAGGGTGAATTATATGCGCTGAGCGCCTCGCCGAGCTTTCTATCCATGAAGGTCTTTGCAGTGGGCGATTCCACCACGCCTTTAGTGCGCTGTTTGAGGATAGCCTCGAATGGCTGCAGGAAACGCCCGTACTTTCCGAGAGTGAGCGTATCGCCATCCGCCAGCGCGGTTTCAAGAGTCTTCGCGAGGGCCGGCGAAAGCACTTCCACGCGGCCGACGAATACGCGGGCTACGGTTTCGGGAGCCGGCGCGACTGTCAGCGGCAGAACTGAATCCACGAAGCCGCGCGGGACAACGTAAAAGACGCGCATCCCTTCTTCGAGCCACGAATCGCTCCAGGTGGCGATCATGGCTTGCGCCTCTTTGGGGTAGAGACCAGCCGTCACCAGCGATTCGGCCAGTTGGCGGCGGACCGATGCGGCGTCACCAGTCAATTGCGGAGTTTCCAGTTTCGTCTCGGCACGAAGATCGTGGACCGCGCGAAAGCCCATTCTTCCCTGGCGGTTCTCGAACACCATGGCCATTGGGATTGCATCCGGCGACGGGTTGCGGATGGCGAGCCATCCGTCGTTTGAGAACGCAACCGTGAGTGGAACGGAAAAATCGCCGATGCCGCGATAGAAGAGCATCTTTTCCTGCTGTGAGCCGACGCGCAGCGGCGCAGCGTCGGTTTCGCGCGCCGCGAAGTAGTGGCTGGCCGATTTACCGGAGGGCAACTCCAGCGCCTCGCCCGGCGTTACCTGGGCGCGCCATTCGATGTGTGCGCCGCCCGCGGGAATGGAATCCGCCACGGGCGGCGTTACCACGGCTTGCGGATACCACTCGGTGATTAATCCGTGCGGGAAATCGGCGCGCGCGATTACTGCGGTCTGTTTCGAGGTATAGAAGTAGATCACCGGCGTTTCCATGCGCACCAGGCCGAACAACGAGGCTTTTGGGTTTGCCCCATGCAGCCGGTTGACGAAGCAGGGCAGATCCGGCGCGGCCGAGAGCGGCATCCAGCGCATCGATCGCCCGCTGGAATCCGCTACCGATGTGAACGTGCCCCATTCGTGGACGACCAAGCCGGGCGAAGGCGGGATGGTGTCCGCGCCGAATATTGGAGCGGCCAGCAGCACCGCTAAAGCAGATCGTAATGTCATGTCGATATTCTCCTGACGGCTGATCAGACGGGCAAAGGACGCTCACTGTTAACTTGGCAGAAAACGCGTTCACACGAGTGTGAACGCTGCACGCATTAGTGCGTGCGCCACGGAGGGTCAGTGCAGGTTCGCTTCCATCCACTTCACGATTTCATCCTGCGTCGCAACGGGCAGGCGGTTATAGTCCCATGGCTCCTGAAGCTCCAGCTTGGCGGCGGAGCCATAGAGCGCGTAAACCTTTTTCGCCTGATCGATCGCGGATTTCACGTCCGGGAACAACTGGAAATAAGCTTCGAGAGTCAGTGGCGCCGTTCCGGTGAAACGGAGGACGGTATCGCCGGGGCGCTCAAGCTCGCCTGTCGCGATCTCCTGGAGCCATCTAACGGATAGATCGAGGCGCGACGCCAACGGTTCCAGCGTGCTCAATCGAACCCGCGCCGCATCCGCGGGCTCATCCTCATATTGAAGCCGGCGGCCGGCCAGCGTGGATAGCCGGCTGGCTATTCCGGCAACACTCAGCGCTTCCGGTCCAGTCACATCGTAGATGCCGCCGGGCGGCCGCAGCAGAGCCGCGGAGTGTCTTCGGTTGTCGCGGGTGACCGGGGGAGGAAGGGCGGGGTAGTGTCTGAAAGTGGGACTGGGGTCGTTTGGTATTACGGGATCGCCGGGGTTCGTGGCGAGAAATTTGGTGGATGCAAAGGCGTTGGGCTGCCGAGATTTTTCGGTTGCCGCGGGTGGCCGACGGGCAAGGGTGGGGCGGAGTGTCTGGAAATGGGACTGGGGTCGTTTGGTATTACGCGATTTTGTATGGGAGACAGGTCTGCCGCTGGTGGTGGAAACCGCTGAGTCAGAGCGCGAAGGAAGCCGGCTAAAAGCCGGCTGCAGCCAGGATTGGCCGCCCCACTTTAGTGAAGACATACACTGATACTAAGTTACTACGCCGGGAGCGGCAATTACGGGTAAGTTGAGTGTAAGTGGTTGTAACCAGGGCGGAAAATATTTGTTATTTTTGGAAATAGAGTTGGAGCGTTAACCCTGGGTTATATTATATAGTCCAGTGCGGCTCAGCATCGTTCCACTGCAATTCACGTTTCGGGCGCGCGACCCTGTGTGGTTTCCGCCGGGAAAAGCGGCGAATGTCTTTCGCGGGGCCTTTGGGACGATCTTCCGGAAGATCGCTTGCGACCCGCGCTGCGCGGGGGCGGCGGAGTGTCCGATCGCCAAGGATTGCGCTTATGCGAAGATGTTCGAGCCAAGGGCGCATGGCGCGGGGCCGAGCGGGTTTGAGGACCAGCCGCGGCCCTTCGTCCTATGGGCGGCGTCGCTCAATGGGCGGCGTTTCAAAACCGGCGAGCGATTCACGCTGGAGGTGAATGTCTTCGACCCTGGAGCGCCTGCCTTCGAATATCTGCGGCTGGCATTCGAGCAACTAGGCAGCGACGGGCTGGGGCCGGGGCGGGCGCGGGTGGAAGTGGTCGAGTCTCGAAAGTTGCCGCCGGTAAATGTGAGTCTCGCGCCGGCGGGCGGCGAAGCGGTGAGAATCCATGTGCAATTCCTAACGCCAACTGAGTTGAAGAGCGGAGGGACAATTCTGCGCGAGCCGCGGTTTGACGTGCTGTTGGCGCGTGCGCGGGATAGGGTGAGCGCGCTGTGCTCGCTGTATCAGGACGCGCTGCCGGATTTGGACTATCGAGGGTTGGGAGAGCGGGCAGCAGCGGTGAAGATGACATCGGCGCGGGTGGAGAAAGTGGAATTCGAGAGGCGAAGCGGCCGAACGGGGCAGCGGCACGGGCTTGGCGGGTTTGTGGGAGAGGCTGAGTACGAGGGGCAATTGACGGAGTTCGTACCGTGGCTGGAAGCGGCTGAGTGGGCGGGCGTGGGGCGGCTGACAGTTTGGGGAAACGGGCGGCTGAAGATCTCAAGGTGACGGCGGTGAGTCAGGCATTGCGCGGTGCTATGCCGCCGCCCAGCGGCGATACGAGAGTTTCATTGGAGAGCCTAGTAATGTGAGAAACAGCACGGAAAAGACGCCGCCTTCGTGTCCTTCACTGACTAATAGCGCCTGCGCGCTGCGGAAAGCGGGGCTTACAATAATGAGGCGTGAAGGTATTTGTCTGCGCCTTACTGTTCGGACTGGGTCCGGTCTTGATCGCCCAACCGGTAGTTTCCGGATTCGAAAACAACTATAGCCTCATTCCGCCGGGTCTGCCGAATAACGCTATCGCACAGGGCTCTATCTTCGATGTCTTTGGCACTAATCTGGCGTTGGGCCCGACTCCGCTGGCGACTCCGCCGCTACCTACTCAATTGAGTACGGTGAGCGGTGTCGCGGTGGTGAACGGGGTCACCACTCAATTGATTCTCTACTACGTCTCGCCGAGTCAGATCGCGGCCATTTTGCCATCCGCCACGCCGGTGGGTACGGGCATCATCGCCATCACGGTAGATGGCAAGGCCAGCGCGGCGTACCCGATTACGGTAGTGCAGAGCGCTTTCGGCATCCTGACTATGAACGGCGCGGGAAACGGGCCGGCTGCGGCGTTCGATGCGCAATCGAATTACCTGAGTTATACCAACGCCGCTAACCCAGGCGATACGATCACGTTCTGGGGGACGGGCGCCGGGCCGGTTACAGGTGACGAGACTCAGCCCCAGACGCCGCAGAATCTTTCCACGGTTCCGATTGAAGTGGATATCGGCGGTATTGCGGCGGCGGTGCAATATCATGGCCGCTCGATCTATCCGGGCCTCGATCAGATCAACGTGGTCGTCCCCGCGAATGCGCCGCCGGGTTGTTTCGTCTCGGTCGTTGTCAAGAGTGGAGCGCTGGCGAGTAACTTCGCCACTGTACCATTAGCAGCCAGCGGCCGCATATGCTCCGACCAGACAACGGGCATCGGCGCGAGCGCGATGCAAAAATTGTCCGGCGACCTGGTGTTCAATACGGGCCAGATCACTCTGGGGAAAACCGTGGCCGCGACCGCGCCGACGGAGTCCGACAATGCGACGGCGTCGTTCGTGAGCTACACGCCGGCGCAATTCGCAACGTTTGCGCCGGGGCAGTCCGCCTCGATGGGTAGTTGCGGAGTATATACGTACAGCGGCAACAGCCCAACGCCGCCGGGGTTGCCGCAGGGAGGATTACTGGATGCGGGGCAAACCATCACCATCGGCGGCGGAGTAAGTATGCCGACGCTGACAGACCAGAATGGCGTGTATCAGGGCGCGGGGGGCACTCTGCCGGTGTTCCTCCCAGCCTCCGGCGGGACACTCACGGCTTCCAACGGCGCCGGTGGAGGCAATATCGGCCCGTTCATCGCCCAAGTCACGCTGGCGACGCCGTTCACGTGGGTGAATCGGAGCAGTCTTGGCACGGTTACGCGGGCGCAGGGCGTCACCGTGCAATGGAGCGGGGGCGGAGCTAACAGCTTCGTGCAGATCAGCGGCAGTTCAGCCACAACGAATAACAATCAACCGGTGGGAGCGTTTTTCAATTGCGTGGCGCCGGCATCGGCGGGGCAGTTTACGGTTCCCGCCAGCGTGCTGCAATCCCTGCCGGCGGCATCGAGTGGAGCTACCTTGACGGTGACTAACTATACTTATCCCCAAACGTTCACGGCACCCGGGCTGGATCTGGGATTAATTAATGCGTACCAGGCGTTTACATCCGCGGTGACGTACCAATAGAGGTGGCTGCGTTCAGGCGGCCCAGCGGGGGTATTCGCCCTTTGGTACGCCCGGCCGTCCCGCAAAGGATCGTGTGTCGGTGTCGGGCACATCATAGATAAGTCAGGCAGCTGCGACGGTGATCTTGCGATATCCGAAATCGTCATTGTCGAAGATTTTCGAGCCGCCAGACTCCTCGAAATCGCCGTAGGTTGTGACGATCTGCTCGATCTGCTCGTCCGAGTTCAAGTTGCGCTTGTTTCCGAGGCTCTTACGCATCTTGACGAAGAGATCGACAGCATCGAAATCGAAGCTTTCGAAGAGCGCGCGCACTTCCGGGGAGAAGCTGTGAATGTATTGCAGCAGATTTTGCGCGAGGCCGTCGGCATCGGCCTTGAGCCTTTCGAAATCGTACTTGCTGGTGTTGCAGAACTTTTGCTTAGCCGCGCGTTGCAGCATTTTGTGGGTGTATTCGGCGGGTTGAGCCTTGAGTCTCTTCTGCTCTTCGAGCACTTTGGACTTGGACGGTTCCAGGACGCAATCGAGCCGACGAAGCACCGTCACGGGCAGCATGACTTTGCGATATTCGGGAGGGCGGTAAGGGCCGCGGAGGAGGTCCGCAACATCGCAGATGAAGCTGACCAGGTTATCGCCGTAGTTAGTCAATTGAGGTTCCTGTTGTGTTTGTGCCCTTGCCTGTTTGAAGTAGGATTATGCGTAGTCAGTACAAGGTTAACAAATTGGGCGGCTGACGATGGGCTGCTGGGAGTGCTTAACCGATCTGGGGCACAATCGCCGAGATCGCGGGGTTGACAGACGAAAACGTCTGTCCCACGTTGATGTACAAGCGCCACGAGCTTCGCTCGACCCGGCGGGCAAGCGTGCCCTACCTCCTCAACATCCGATACGCCACCCCTCCCGCGGCCAGCGGCCGGCAGTCTCACGCCAAGTGGAACACTGGGACGGGAGAGTTTCGACGCGGCAGCGGCCGCACCAACTCTCCTCCCCACCGAATCCCCCCCGGACCTCGACGTAAAAACTGCCGATTCAGCCGCCGATAAGGTCGCCTGGATCGGGAAAAATGCAATTGCGTTTCGAACTATCGATCCCAAGGATGAGAATTTCAGCGATCTGGGCCCCCTGCGTCGGGCCATCGGCTCCGCGCGATTCGTTCTGCTGGGCGGCTCGGACGATGTCGCTGTAGTGTTTGCCAAATACCGCCTGGTCCGTCCAACGCTTCAAGTGCAGCCTCGCGATCGCCCTCGCATGGCTCGGGGCCAGGATGGTTCGCTATTCCTTTCCTGTACGACTCTTTCATTCGCTGCTTCATGCCGGTTTATCCGGGCGCTATCCACGCATGAGTGCGGCGGATGAGTGCGCGAGTGCGTGCGCCACGATTTGATCCGCCCGCACTAAGCCACTTAGGATTAAGGAAGCGCCCAATCATGTCACTCATTCAGCGGCTCTACTGTCTCTTGATCTCCGCGGCTTCGAAGCTTCAATCTCCGTTCCTGCTCGTAGTGCGGCTGGCCTGGGGTTACCAGATGCATATAGCCGGCGACGGGAAGCTGCACGACCTCGCCAAGGTAACCGGCTTCTTCACCCAACTGGGCATCCCGCTGCCGGGCGCCAGCGCGCTTTTCATCGCCGTGCTGGAATTCGCAGGCGGACTCCTCTTTCTTCTAGGCTTGGGCTCGCGCCTGATCGCGCTGCTGTTCGCGGGCGATATGCTGGTGGCATACATCGCGGCCGATCGCGAAGCGGTCCTGTCGATTTTCCAAGACCCCGACAAATTCTACGACGCGACGCCCTACACGTTCCTGGTGGCCGCGCTGATCGTGCTCATTTTTGGACCGGGAAAGTTCAGTCTCGACGCTCTTCTCGCCAAGCGCTTCGCTGCAACCGCCTCCAGCCCCAAAGCGTCAACTGGCGCGTGAGTGGATCGCGGTTGGGAAGCGCGAAGCTGGCGGCATAACCGACGCCCCAGACCAACACGTGGCCAATCACGCCGATCATGTAATTGTGGAACGGGAAATTGTATCGTCCCAGGTTCCACACCGAGCCGCCATCGAGCGTGAGCGTGGCCCAAGTGGTAAACGCCAGACTGACGCCGATGCCGATATAGGCCGCCGCCGCGCTGGCGCGTTCCGCGAGAAACGCCAGCAGGAACAACCCGCACAATCCGCCGGCGACAATGGCGGAAACGGTGTACCAAAGCGAGAGCGCCGCCCCATTGGTCTTCGCCAGCACGCTCGCAATCAAAACGCATAGCGCGCCGCACGCCGCCACTACGCGCTTGGCCACGCGCAGCCGCTGCCGCTCGGTGGAATCGGGCCGGAAATGGCGGTAATAATCCTCCACGCCAATCGCCGATAGGGCGTTCAGGTCCGACGAAAGATTCGCCATCGCCGCGCCGAATAGCGCCGCCATAAACAGACCCGCAAGGCCGGCAGGCAAGTGCTGGGTGATGAAGTACGGAAACACCTGGTCGGCCTTGGCGATGTGCGCCGGAAGCTTTTCGCCCACGCTGTGGTAGAACGCCCAGCAGAGCGTCCCGATGAGCATGAACAGCGTCCACACAGGAATGCAGAGCGCGGAGCCGAGCACGATTCCGCGAAGCGCGTCGCGGTCGCTGCGCGCTACCAGATAGCGCTGCACAACGGTTTGATCGGCCACGTAGCGCTGCAGGTAATAGAAGAATCCGTAAAGCGCCAACACCAGCACGGTGGGCTTGGAGAGGTCCGGCGCCATGCTGCCCAGGCTGATTTTTCCGCTGCTCCACGCGAGGTGAAGAATGGCCGGCGGACCGCCCGGCAGCGCGAACAGCAGGTAGGCGATGCAAATCACGATCCCGGCCCAGAGCGCGAAGCCTTGCAGAACGTCCGCCCAGATCACGGCTTCGATGCCGCCGATCAGCGTGTAGCAGACAGTGACTACGCCGACGCCGACAATCACGCGTTCCGTGCTCCAGCCGGTCATGCTGGTGACGGTGAGCGCCAGCAGGTAGAACACGAAGCCCATCTTCGAAAAGTGCGTCAGCGCGAAGGCGATGGACGAATACACGCGGGCCGGGTATCCAAATCGCTTGCCGAAGTATTCGTACGCGCTCATGCCCACGGCGCGCCGGTAAAACGGAATGATCACCACCGCGACCAGCATGAGAACCGGCGCCGTCATCAGACCGGGGACCAGATTCGACCAATCGCCCGCATAAGCGGACCCGGGGTAAGCGATAAAGGTCACGCTGCTGATCAACGTCGCCAGCAGAGAGAGGCCCATGGCCCACGCGGGCACGCTGCGCTTGGCCACGAAATAACGCTCGGTGGAAGTCTGCCGACGCGAGAACCGCGCGCCGATGGCGATCAGCGCGGCCATGTAGACAACGATTATGGCCAGGTCGGGCCAGCGAATCATGCTGGAACGATTATCGCGCGAGTTACGGCCGGGCATGCCCGCCCAAGTGATACCTACGCGGCGCCGGCGCAGTGCCGCGGCTTGACGCTGCGGCGCGGTATCCTTGGACGTCGCAAGATGGACGTCGCAGGGCATGGCCCCGCGCCACGGCATCTGATATGCTTCCGGAAGAACAGGAAGTCTGCTATGGCCGCGCAAGCCGCAAGTTCCATTCCGCTCAGAGGAGCCACGTTATGAAGAGACTTACTACTTTCGCCATCGCCACATTCACTGCGGCTCTGGTTGTGTTGCCCGCAGTGTCACAACAACCTCCGGCCGCGCAGCAACAGCCGCCGGCGGGGAGGGGCGGCAGAGGCGGCCCGCCCTTCCAGCCCAAACCGGAAGAGATCCAACAGGTCCAGGCGAAGACCGAGGAGATCGAAGGGATGGTTAAAGACCTGAAATCCAAACACACCGACCCGGATCTGGTGGCGGACGTCGAGGTCTATGGAAAGGCCGGCAGGATGCTGCTCGAATTTCCCGATCAGTTTACCAATCAGAACGGTGTGGCGCACTCGCTCGCGGTGCTCGACACCGGCATCGAGCGCGCCAAACAGCTGCAGAGCGGACAGTCGCCCTGGACCAAGGGCCCGAAGCAGACCCACGCCTACTACTCCGAGATAGATGGCTCGGTGCAGCCTTACGGCGTCACCGTCCCGGCTTCCTACGATGGAACCAAGCCCGCGCGTTTATACGTGTCGCTGCACGGGCGGCAGAACAACACGACCGAATCGGAGTTCCTGTTCGCTTTCCCGAATTCCGGGCCGGGCCGGCCGCCAGTGGCCGACAACGGGCAGATTCAGGTGGATGTGTTCGGGCGGATCAATAGCGCCGGGTATCACTGGGCAGGCGAGGCTGACATTTTCGAGGCCATCGCGGCGATGCAAAAGCGCTTCAAGATCGACGACAAGCGCATCATACTCCGTGGGTTTTCGATGGGCGGCGAAGGCGCGTGGCACATCGCGCTGCATTATCCGGACCGCTTTGCCGCGGCGGAAATCGGGGCTGGAACGTGGTCTCCACGAGCCTCTATGCCGGGCTTGCAGCCGTATCAATACGCGGCGCTGCGGATTTGGGAGAACATGCCGGACTGGGCGCTGAACATCTTCAACCTTCCTCTGGCGGGTCATGACGGCGATACCGACACGCAGACTCCCACAGTGCCGCCGCCACCGCCGGGCACACCGAACCGGGGCCAATTGGAGTCATCGCTGCGAACCCGCGCGCAGTTGGAAAAAGAGGGATTCCCATCCGAAGGCGAACCCGATTTCCTGCACTCAAAAGGGGCGCCCGGACTTTTTATGATCTCGCAAAACACGGGACACGGCACGAGTCCGTTAGTGCGGCAGCGCCTCGACGACTTCCTGAAGGAATGGGGCGATAAGGGCCAAGTCTCTCCCGATCACCTCCGGTTCCTGACTTACACCACTCGCTATAACCGCGATTACTGGGCCTCGCTCGACGGCCTCGAGAAACAGTATGAGCGAGCGGAGATCGATGCGCAGCGCAGCGATGGCGGCGCGCAGTACGAGATCCGGACGAAGAACCTGACCAGGCTTGTGCTGCGCGAGACGGAACACGCCAAGAGTATCAAGATCGACGGGCAGGAACTGAAGGTGAAGGCGGGCCCCGAGATCACGCTGGAAAAAACCGGATCGAGCTGGAAGATGGCCAAGAACGGCAGGCTGGCGGGTCTGCACAAAACACATGCGCTGCAGGGGCCGATCGACGATGCATTTATCGATCCTTTCCTGCTGGTAAGGCCAACGGGCACGCCATGGAATAACGCTGTGAACCAGCAGGCGCTGCGGTCGCTGGCGCGCTTCGATCGGCTTTGGGCCAGGTTTTTCCGCGGCCATCCCTTCATCAAGGACGACAAGGATGTGACTGAGGCGGATATTGCGAAGTATCACGTGGTGCTGTTTGGCGACCCGGGCAGCAACCGGTGGATCGCGAAAATCAACGGGAAGTTACCGGTACATTGGACTAAGGAGACTGTCACTCTGGGCAGTCAGTCGTTCCCGGCGAATGAGAGTTATCCGGCCTTGATTTATCCGAATCCTCTGAACCCTTCGAAGTATGTGGCGTTGAATACCGGGCTGACTATTACAGATCGCGAATACAACGGCGATTACGGCATGCCGCAGTGGGGCGATTATGCGATTGTGAAAGTGAAGGAAGGGTCGGAGGTTCCGGAGTTGAATGTGGCGGGGTTGTTCGATGAGAACTGGCAGTTGGGGAAGTAAGGAGGCTGGCGGCGGCCATGCCGCTTACTTTGCGGTTTCATAGCGCGCTATCTCCGCTTCCACGCATGAAAAGGGGCGGCGATCCATTCACCTAAGAATTGGAAAGGCTTGCGGCGATTGGTCCACAGGCCCACCGGCAGGCTCGCCAGGTATTTCCAGACTGAAGGCTGGAGCGGCTGGAAAAACTGGTCGCGGCCGTCGATCCGATAGGCCGTATACCCGAAAATCCACTGGAACGGCACGTAGCCGTAATGGCGCTGCAGAAGCGCCATGGAAGCCTGGAACACGCGCGTGCGTTCGTGGATGGTCAAAGATCCGGTGTGGATGCGCGAAGTCGCCAGGTATTGAGGAACCGAGGCGAAGCGGAAACCCGCTTTCACCATGCGAATCCACAGGTCATAATCGTAAGACATATTGACACTCGGGTCCAGCTCGCAGCGGCGATAGGAAGAGGCGCGAATGAATGCCGCTGGCTGGCAAAGAAAGCAATCGCGCTCAAGAGTCTTGGCATCGAACGGCAGTGTAGGATAGCGGCCGATTACGGCGCCGGCCGCATCCGTCCACCAGCCTTCGCCATAAACCACGTCCACATCGGGATGCGCCAGCAGATATTCCACGCCAGCTCTGACGGCGCCGGGGAGATAGGCGTCGTCCGCGCAGATCCACGCGAAGATCTCGCCGCGGGCCTGGCGAAAACCTTTGTGCGCCGCGTCCGAGGGTCCCTGGTCCGGCTCACTGGAGTAGGTCAAGCGGCTGGCGTAGCGGTCGAGTATCTGCAAGGTCCCATCGGTAGAGCCTCCATCGATCACCAGGTATTCGATGTGCGGATAGTCCTGCGAAATGACGCTCTCAATGGTTTCGGGCAGATACTCCGCCATGTTATATGAGGGAGTGACTATGCTGACAAGGGGAAGCTTATCGGGCATAACTCACCAGCCCCGCAGCGAACGCATTCACGCGAGTGAGGCAACAGTTCTGGCGGCAGAAGCCGACGTATTGCGAGGCGAAAAGAGCCGACTGAAAACCGGCCGCAGCCAGGATTGGCTGCCCCACAAACATGGTTACCAGACCCGAAGAGGTATGTCGCCGGGAGCCCATCCGAAGCCAAGCCGGGCGGAATAGATGGTGCGGTTGTAAAGGGCGAAATCCGGACTATCGTATCGATTCGCACTGAATGCGGCGACAACGTGCATGGACTTTGCGATCAGGCGGGAGGCCTGTAGAGTTATGCTTGTGAGGCCATAAGCGCCGGTGACCCCGCCGACCGTTTCACCCACGGTTTGCGCATTGGTGTAGAGCACGGTGGCGCCCAAGCTCCAGCGGCGTACTCCGGTGAAGGTGTACCCCGCGGTTGCATTCGTCGAGATGGAGGTAAGGAATAGTCCGTTTCCCGGGGTGACGACGTGGCTGCCCGAGACATACGCCACGCCGTTATGAAATTGCTCGGAGAGGCGCCCGCTCCCGTTTGGAACGTAAGTAACAGTATGGGATACAGCCAAGCCTGAGGTGATTCCGAGGATAGCCGCGATTGCAGGACTGACGGGCACCAGTTGCTCGATGGTGTTATCGATATGGGAAACACCGGCGTAACCGGTGAATTCGAGATGCCTGGTAAGCTGGATCGCGTAAGTGCCGGAAAAACTGTGGATATAGGTTCCGCTAAAGACACGCGTATAAGTGTAGTTCGTAAAGGTGTAATTGGCGCCAATGGTCTGGCGGCGAGAAAGGCGATATTGCACATCTCCGCGGGCGCTGGCGCCGGTAACGCCGTACAGGTCTGTAGACCTGCGGCGGTTGATGAAGCCGTCGCCGCCGAAGTCGAACGAGAGCCGTGCGCTTCTCTGATAGACGAGATCGGCTTGGGTATCCAGATAAATCGTCCGATTGTCGAAAAAATCGGTGGTTGGCAGGCTACTTTGGGCGGGATCGTACGAAATAGCCTGCTGAAGCGCGCTCAAGCCGCTATCGGTGGAGAACATGCCCGCGCTCTCGCGGAGATCGAGGTAAATGTGCCGCGTGAACTGGTGCTTGATACTCAACAGGAGCGATTGATCGGACGCATCGTAGTAGGTGGCTTTTGTAAAATGATTGATGTCGCCGCGATAGCTCAGACCGATAGTGGTGTGACGCCAGCTGTGGTTGCCGCTGATGCCACCGGCGAACTGAATACCGGGGGACGACATGGTGCCTAGCTCGCCTTGCGCGTTAAGCCCGGCGCCCGTCAACCCTGTGTCATAGATGCCCGAGATCTCGAAGTATGGACGGAAACTGACGGGCGCGCTACCTACTCCGGAAGGCGCGTCGCCGCGGCTGAGGATCGCCGGACCGGCATACTGCGCAAATACCGGAGCAGCCAGCGTCAATAACCCGAATACTCGTCCCAGAATCAACAGCGCTCCTTCTGCGCCTCCGGTTGAAAATGCCGCCCGGAGCAGTAACTCAAAGTCTGACGCGATCTTCGGCGGCCTGTCAAGCTAAGGTTGATACAGAAGGCGCATGTGGCGGCTCCGCGGGCAGCGAGGCGGCCACGATCTGGACGATATCGAGCAGTTTGGGCGGATGTTTTGTCACATTGCCGAGCGCGTCGCGGAACATGCTCTGGCAAAACGGGCACGCCGTTCCGACCACTTGCGCACCGGTGGCAACCAGCTCTTCGGCGCGTTCCACGTTGACCCGCTTGCCCTTCTCTTCCCCGAGAAACATCTGGCCGCCGCCGGCGCCGCAGCAGAACGATCGCTCGCGGGCGCGGTGCGGGTCGATGACGTCGGAGGTACGCCCGGCGATTTCGCGCGGCTCCTCATATATGTTGCGATAGCGTCCCAGGTAGCAGGGGTCGTGGAAGACGGTTTTTTCGCGTGCGGAATCGCGCGCCGGCAGCCGGTTCTGCACTCGCGCCAGCAACTCGCTGTGATGCTCGATCTCGAAGGCGCCTCCGTACTCGCGCCAGTCCGTGCCGATGGTGCGGACGCAATGCGGGCAGATGGATACAATCTTGCCTGCCTTGGCGGCGCGTAGTGTTTCGATGTTGGCCTCGGCGACCTGCGAGATGGCGAGGTCGTTACCGAGGCGGCGGGCCGGATCGCCGGTACACTTCTCCTTACGCAGCACGCCGAAGCTCACGCCGGCGTGGCGCAGCACGCGGGCCAGGGCCAATACGATTTCGCGGCCTTGAGGGTCGTATGCGCCCATGCAGCCGAGCCAGAGGCAATATTCCTGCGTGCCATCGTAGAATGGCAGCTCGTTCTTCTCGATGAACTTCTGACGCTCGGCCGCGGAGAAGCCCAGCGCGTTGCCGTTGCGCTCGAGGTTGAGGAAGAGCTTGGCGCCGTATTCGTTCTCCCACTTTCCGGTATTGACGGCGCCGCGGCGGAGGCCGACGATCATGGGCAGGTGCTGAATGCCCACGGGACATTGGAACTCGCAGCTGCCGCAGGTGGTGCATTGGAATGCCGCTTCCTCGGAAATGAACTGACCCAGCAGAGGCGCTTCGGCGTTAGGGCCGAACTGGTTGAGGTAGTTGCGCAGGCCGAGGACGATTTCCTTGGGGTTCAGAATTTTGCCGGTGTTGTAGGCGGGGCAATGCTCGGTGCAGCGCCCGCATTCCACGCAGGAGAAGGCTTGCAGGGCATCGATGCGGGTGACGTCTTTGCCGGTATCGAGGCCGAAATCCTCGTCGCCGGTGAGCGGCGGGATCGCGCTGAATCCGTCGCGTTTCAGAAATACCGTGGCCGGGCTGAGCGCCAGGTGCAGGTGCTTAGTGTGCGGAATCAGCGGAAGGAAGATCACCAATGCGAGCGTATGCAGCCACCAAATCGCGATGCCCGCGGCGCTGTTCTCGTCGAACCAGAGACCCGCGAGGAAGGTAACCATCAACGCGAAGATAAGCAGTGCGATGACGCCCGATTCGGGTGAAGTCTTTCCCAGCCAGATGGGGCGCGCAACGAATCGGCGGATGAACAAGCCCGCGATGGAAACGGCCACCAGCACGGCCCACGCCGCGACAAAGCTGTAATAGTACTCGCCGAAACCGGCGTTGGGATAAAGAAAGCGCGCGCCAAATCCGGCGGCGATGTGGTTGATGGTAATCAGCGAAAACGCGCAGAAGCCCCAGAAGACAAAGGCGTGCGCCAGCCCGGCCAAGCGGCGCTGTTCAATGACCTTCGATTGGCCCAGCACTTCGGTCAGGAACTGGCGGATGCGCGGGCCGAGCGGAGCCAGCGCGAAGCCCGGCGTGGGGCGCGAGCCGCGAATGACGGCCAGCACCCTGCGGAGACGGAGCCAGAACAATGTGAGCGAAGCGACGAGGAGTGCAAGCAGCGCTGCGCGCGCGGGCCATGTAGCGCCATTCATAACAGACAGGGTAGCGCATGCTTCAACTCGCCCTTATGACGCCGCCGTTCCGGCTGGTAGCGCCGGTCTGGCCGTCGGCGCCTTTTCCGGTAGCCGGGGACAATGTAGCTAGAATGGACGTGGGGGTAACTTGCGCATAATCGTCTCCGGCGCCGCCGGATTCATCGGTTCGCATTTGTGCGACCGGCTTCTAGCGGATGGGCATGCGGTGGCAGGCCTCGACAATTTTCTGACCGGTAGCCGGCGGAATATCGCGCATCTGGCGAGCGAGCCGCGGTTCGAGTTTTATGAGCTGGACATCACGCAGCCATTCGAGATGGAAGGCGCGGTGGATGCGGTGGTGAATGCGGCGTCGCCCGCGAGCCCGAAAGATTATCTGGAGCATCCGATCGAGACGCTCGATGTAGGCTCGGCTGGGACGCGGCGCATGCTGGAACTGGCGCTGGCGAAGGGCGCGCGATTTCTGGTGACGTCGACGTCGGAGTGCTATGGCGACCCGCTGGTGCATCCGCAGGTGGAGAGTTACTGGGGCAACGTGAATCCGGTGGGCCCGCGCTCCTGTTACGACGAGAGCAAGCGGTTCGCAGAGGCGCTGACGATGGCGTATCACCGCAAACACGGCGTGCGGACGAACATCGCGCGCATCTTCAATACCTATGGACCGCGGATGAAGCTGGACGATGGGCGCGTGGCGCCGGCATTTCTCGACCGGGCGTTGCGGGGCGAAGCGATGACGGTATTCGGCGACGGATCGCAGACGCGCAGCTTCTGCTATGTAAGCGATCTGGTGGACGGGTTGTGCCGGCTGATGATGTCGGACGAGCGATATCCGGTGAACCTGGGAAACCCGCGCGAACTGACGATTCTCGAATTCGCGGAGAAGATTCGGGCCATGACCGGGAGCAAGTCGGAGATCGAGTTCCGCGAATTGCCAGAAGACGATCCGAAGCAGCGGAAGCCGGACATTTCGAAAGCGCACGCGTTATTGGGCTGGGCGCCTAAGGTGGAGTTGGAGGAGGGTTTGTGGCGCACGTTAGAGTATTTTCAGGGGCAAATTCTACCGGACACCACGCCGGTTGGGACGGTTTAACGGAAGGTTAGCTTTCTTGCGGCGCGTTCGGAGGCGGGACGCCGGAGGACGACAGGTAGGACGACAGGACGCTACCCCGGTTTGACGCTTCGCGCTTCCCGAGCATACAATTGGGCTGTAAGCCTAATGCGCGCCCGTAGCTCAGCTGGATAGAGCGTTTGCCTCCGGAGCAAAAGGTCGGTGGTTCGAATCCACTCGGGCGTACCACTTAAACTTTTCCGAATCATCGATTTAGCTTCCAGCCTCAACATCTCATCCTGCCCCAAAAACGTGAAAACGTGTCA